>Ga0208035_1000004_pt1 | contig 142155 bp, 119 predicted proteins | sample June2015DPH_11_1_FD_184704 | JGI IMG/M metagenome (GOLD analysis project Ga0208035, IMG submission 184704) | Peatland microbial communities from SPRUCE experiment site at the Marcell Experimental Forest, Minnesota, USA - June2015DPH_11_10... | ecosystem: Environmental > Terrestrial > Soil >...
GGCTGGGATGGTCGAGAAGATTGAGCAAAGACTACGAACTTCGCCCAACCTCCTCGGAAACCATGATCTGGATCAGTTTCACTCACACACTGCTGAGAAGAACTTAGTTTGTGGACAGATTCTAAGAACATGAAATTACGAATTTCACGGCAAGAACTGCGAAATGTCGGTCAAATAAGAATAGCGAAGATCGGGCGAATCTTGTCGTATACTGGAGAGCATCAAATGCGGTGCTTCTTTGAGGCCTGACATGCGGCTCTATGAACTGGCGTTGATGGGTGAACCTCTGCGATCATCCCGTCTTTACCGGTTACTCGGTGAATGGCGGCTATGCGGAGTTCGCAACAGTGCGCGCCGACTTCGCAGTCCCATTGCCGGCGGGCCTGGACAATTCCCACATCGCACCACTGCTCTGCGTTGGCATCATCGGCTTCCGCAGCCTCCGCGTTGCCGGAGTTCTGCGCGGGGAGCGAGTCGGTCTCTTCGGCTTTGGGAGTTCGGCCTCGCTGGCAATTCGCATCCTCCAGTCCTGGGATTGCAAGGTCTATGTCGTGACCCGTGGTGAGTCTCACCGCAAGGCCGCTGAGTCGCTCAGCGCCACTTGGGTCGGCAACGAAGACGCAAAACCTCCCACCGAGCTTGATCGTGCCGTCACCTTCGCTCCCAGCGGAAAGGTCGTCGTCAGCGCTCTCGCTGCGCTGCGCAAAGGCGGAGTGGTCGCGATCAACGCCATTCATCTGGATCAGATACCCGCCTTCGACTACGACAAACTGCTCTGGGGCGAGCGCCAGATGCGCAGCGTGGCTAATATGACGAGGCAGGATGCGCGCGATTTCATTGCCCTGGCTCACGATCTGAATTTCCGTCCTCGGGTCGCCACGTTCTCACTGGAGGACGCGAACAAGGCGCTCGAAGCTGTGAAGCATGAAACAGAGGATGGATCGGCAGTGATTGTTCTCTAAGTCACTCCCGGGACCATTCATAAGGATGCCAAAAGCTCCTCTCGCCAGCCCGAAACTGAGCCCACTCCTCATGGGTGACAGACCATCCGGGGCGCACCGAACGGTCGCGGCCCAGACCGACCTTTGATGCTGGTTGTGTGAAGGCTTCTCTGTCCGGGCCGGCGGGAGGATCGACTGGGATGGCGTCTGTACCGGAAGCAATAGCGGTCAAGAACCACCAACTCAGCGCATTTTCCGGGCAATTGAAGGACTGGCGATCAAAGGTCGGTAAATAGGGTTTTAGGGAATGGGATGATGAGAATCTCCTTGCGTCTTGGCCTGCTCTCGCTTTTGCCGCAACTCGATCAGCGTGCGCGTACACTCCGCGCATTTGAAGATATGCAGTTCGTTGAGATCGGTTAATCCAACCTCGTGCGGTGTGTCGGCGAACTTTTTGAGAATCGCCGGATCGGGACATCCAATGCGTTCAGGATTCGGGTAGTGGGCGAGGATATGTTCCTGCAACTTCTCGAACAAAAGCGTATCGTTCTCATCGTCATTCAAGGATGGTCGATGCTCAGCCACGGCTTCCTTTCCGATTGGATCGACAGCAGCCATGGTTATGCGACATAGTCATTCATCCCCAATCGATTGACGGATTTTCTTCAATGCCCGCTGGCAACGTACGCGAATGCCCGCTTCAGATGTTCCGATGATCTCCGCAACCTCCGACCATCGAGTCCGGCTGTACCGCAGGAGAAGGGCCAGGCGCACTTCAGGAGCTATATCGTGCAAGATTACCTCCAAATCGAGTGCGGAATCAACAGGTAAAAACGGATTTTCAGTCGCGGCAACCGGCAGCTCCTCGCTCGATCCGAGGTAGACAAGCCTGCGATTCCCATTCCTTCGACGTCTGACCTCCTGGGCAAAAAAACGAAGCAGAAGAATGCTTGCCTCAGCGGGGTCGACTGGAGAACCCTTGTTCAGGCGGTCAACCAACTTCTCAATGGCGACTTCCATCATCTCCACCGCGAGAAATTCATCGCCAAAATGGGAACGTGCAGTATTCTGCGCTCGCTGCCAGATTGTCTTGATAGCGGCGTGCGCTGTCGCTTCGATCCACTCTTGCCCGGACGCAAAATTCACATTCCAGCAGAGGTCTGAAGGGGAAGGTATTGGCATAGCGCTCGTCCCACAGCAGGGATTTCTGCCGCCCACATCCGACCACCAGGAGGAGGGTGGGTGTCAGATTGGATACTGCACATTGGCCCAAATTCGTGCAAGGAGTCGAGCCCTTGCCTTTCTCTCAAGGCTGATTCGTGCAATTCTTGAAAACGATGAAGCTGAACCTGCCGGGTGCGACGATCATGCAACCATGGATGATTCAAGCGCCAAGCCTCTAGCTACCATTGCAACCGATCCACATCTGTCGTGAACCTCCAGGATTTGTTCTACCAGGCACCGGCCTGAGTCGGCATGACCGACTCTCGTCTCTGGTTGACGCAGTATAGCTCAGAATGTCTGAATTCTCAGCGCGGTTTTTTCGATTGTTCGTTTTTTCACTTTTCGCAAGCTCTATAGGTATAGGGGTTTTCTCAGCATTCCCCGCTGACGAGGTCTCCCCATGGATGCTGCAAACACATTAAGGTTGCCCTATGCCTGGGGCCCGGATGCGAGAGCCTTAGCCGCTCAGGCCCAGGCGCTTTCAGGCCACAAACTCGATCAACTCGTCCGTCGATTGCAAAGGCAGACCGGGCGGTCCAGGGAGGCGTGCTGGCGGTTTGTCTTGCAGTTTGGACTGAAGAGCCGGGATGAGCACCGGCGCTGGACCGAGAAAGAAATTGAAACTCTGCGCGAGAAGCTCGCCGTGCACTCGGTCGAAGAGACCGCCAAAGTACTTGGCCGCAGCGCGAATGCTATCCGATGCGCGTTGCGAAGGAACGATCTGAAGGTCAGGGAGATTCGATGCGATTGTCTCTCTGTCGATGCCCTGGCGAGGATTCTGCGCGTGAGGAAAGCGGAAATCCACGCGTGGATTGAGAAGAAATGGCTCGAAGCGACCACGCAGGTCAGCGGCAAGAGACTGACCTACATCATTACGCCCGAGGCATTCCGCGCGCTCTACACGCACCATCTGCGCGATCTCTTGGAGCAGAGAAGGATTTCAAATACGGCGCTCTTTGAAGCCTTCTACAACTATTGTTTCGTTCCGAAGCACACAATCGGAACGCAACTGCTCACCGTTCGCAGGGATAAGCGCGAGCGTGAGGCATTCGCCGCGATACAGGCTGGTGGTGAACTCGATGACGAGGACGATGAGAACGACGAAGGATATCGCTTGGGTGGTGACAGCAATATGGAACTGACGGAAGGCGCAGACAACTGAGGTCACTTGCCCTTCGTCTCGAGTATTTGCCTGCCGAATCCGGAGGGTTCCGCCGAGCCGAGCGTTCTGTTTGCAACTCAGTCTATTGCGCTTTCTGCATCCGCGCCATTGCTTGCTTGATGTCAGCGATCAGGTCACCAGTGTCTTCCATACCGATACTCAACCGCACCAGGCGGTCACCGTAAGGCGAGGCGCCACGGGTGCGATTCAGGTTGTAGGTCACGGCCAGGCTCGTAGTGCCCGCCCAGCTATAGCCAATCTCAAACAGATCGAGCGCATCGACGAAGGCGCGCACCTCGGCGCCGCTGAATTCCTGGCGAAAAACAAAGGAAAACAGCCCATTCGCCCCGGAGAAATCGCGCTTCCAGAATACGTGCCCAAGGCAGCTTTCGAGCGCTGGATGCAGCACCGTTTCGACCTCCGGTTGCGCGGATAACCAGCTGGCGATCGTCAACGCTGAAGCCTCTGCGTGGCGCAGTCGCACGGCGAGTGTCTGGAGGCCGCGCAGCGCCAGGCTGCATTCGTCGGGAGAGACCGCAAGACCCATCCGTGCCCGGGTCTCGCCGAGGCGCTCGAGCAGAGCCTCATCGCGGACGGTGACCGAGCCCATCAGCAGGTCGCTGTGTCCGCCAACGTACTTCGTCAGAGCCTGCACGGAAACATCCACACCATGCTCGAAGGCATTGAAGAGCACTCCCGCCGCCCAGGTGTTATCCATTGCCACGATCACGCCATGCGCGTGCGCCGCGGCGGCAATTGCCGGCACGTCCTGCAGCTCCATCGTGATCGAGCCGGGACTCTCCACCCAGATCAGGTGCGTGTTCGGTCGGAAGTGCTCCGCGACCGTTGCCCCGGCATCCGCTGGATAAAATGAGGCTTCTACGCCAAAGCGCTGCAGCAGCTTGATGGCCAGCAGCCGGTTCGGCACATAGACGTTTTCCGGAATCAGCACATGGCTACCCGCCGAGAGCATTGCCATGTCCACAAGCGTGAGAGCCGCAAGACCGCTCGGAGCGAGCAGCGTGCGTGTGCCGCCCTCGAGTTCGGCAATGCGGCCCGCCAGAGCAAGAACGGTCGGCGTGCCGTGGATACCGTAAGTGTATCCATTCGCCTCAACATCCCACCCCCCGACGGCGGACTCGCAATCTGCAAAGACCACCGTCGAGGCGCGCTCCACGGGAACACTCAGTGCCCGGAAACCTTCAGGCACTTTGGCGCTGCTATGAATAAGCTTGGTTTGCCAGTTCTGGGCCATGTGAGAATCTGCTTTCCATCGGCGGCAATAGACCCTCCGCCAACGGATTCAATATACCGCAGCAGAGTGCTTGCTTACCGGAATGGAGGGTAGCCGTGTCGCCGCAATGCCAACTGCGTCGCTTGTCGCCATCGGCGGCAGGATGCCCGCATCGCCTTGCTGAGCCGGCGCCTTCTGTGCAGGCAGCCTTGCAACTCAACCCGGCTGAGAACGCAGGGCAAACGCATTTCAAAACATCTCCAATAACCGGTGGAGGAAGTCGTCGTCCCATCCGGCACGTTTGAACTTTCCACGCAGGGAGCCTTTCGACCCTTCCTTCTGCATGGCGTTGATGGCCATATGCCGCAGCACCGCCAGATTGTGTGGCCCGTTGCCCATGCGGGTTCGCAGCTGATCTTCGTTCATGACCACGTCCAGCCGCCAGTGCAGGCTGTTTTCCACGCTCCAGTGTTGGCGCACCACCTCGTTCAGCCGTTCGGGGGTTAGGGGCTTGCTGAGCAGGTAATAGGCGGTTTCTGTGGTGGTTTTCTCTGCCGTTTCGCGCACGCGGACCACCTTGCCAACCGCTTTCAGACCTGGCCACTGATGCTGTTCTTGCAGCCATTTGATCTCGGTTGAAACCGTCGCCGTGCGGGTTTCGATCCGTCCATGACCGGCCTCGACTTCAGGCGCCATGGTGGTCTGTGGCGCTTCGGGATCGTTGAGCAGCAGCCTTACATCGTCGTGCAGGGTCTCCTGATTCGCTTTCAGCGCCAGAGCATAGTCGCCCTGCTGCTCGACGATCTGCGCCGCGATGGCCCGCTGGCAGTTCAGCGCATCCGTGGTGACGATGCTCCCCTTCAAGCTGAGCATGCGCAGCAACTTTGGCACGGCGGTGATTTCATTCGACTTGGCATCGGTGGCGATTTGCGCCAAAACCAGCCGCTGTTCCGTACCCCAGGCCGAGACCATATGCAAGGCCGACTTGCCGCTGGCCGTGTCGAACCAACGGCGCAGCACCTTGCCGTCGACAGCGACCACACCCTGTAACTGAGAGGAGAATTGTGCCATGAACCGCTGAAACGAATCGCGAAACTGATCCGGATCCAGATCGAGAAACAAACGACGGAAGGTGTCGTGCGAAGGCAAGCCGTTCTCAAGCACCAGAAATCCACGCAGAAACGTCTCTTTGGCGCGAGCAAACAGAGCCATGTCGGTTGGCCCCTGACCGCCGCACAGCACGCAGCAAAGCGCAATCATCAGCAACTCGTGAAAATCGTGCAGGGTGGCATTGCCGGAACGAGGATCCTCAAGCCCCTCCCAACACGATACAAATTGCTCCAGTTCTTCTTCACGCGCCATCAACCTTCCCCTCCAAAAAGAAGGTTCAGGCCTCAGACCGGTTAAAGCATATAGCAACAGTGGTTCAATGGAATTTCAAATGCGTTTGCCCTGGGGGTCAGTCAGTCTTGCCGTACCAAGGCGTTTGTGCTATGTTGATTTGGTGAGCCCTTTTAGCCCATTGACCGCCGCAATGTGTTGTTGTCCAGCGATGTGCTGTGCGCAGACGCATTCTGGCGTGAGGAAATGGTTGGGCTAGAGTAACTTACAAGCCGCCGCCTCATTTAGACCCACCGCCAGAAATCGACCTGGCAGGTGGGTTTTCTATTTTAGGTTGAAATTGAGGCGGGTGCGGCATCAGGAGCAGTCGCCGAACAGGTTCCAAGTAAGGGAGAAAAACGGTGAACGTTCCTGAAATTCGTGTTGAAGAACTGAAACAACGGTTGGATGCTGGCGAGAATCTATTTCTACTGGATGTGCGCGACGAGTTCGAGTACGAAATCTCAAATATTGGCGGACAGTTGATCCCGCTTCCCGAATTGTCGAAGCGAGTCAATGAACTCGATGCGGATCAGCAGATCGTCACCATCTGCAAAATGGGTTCACGAGGCAAAAAGGCAGCGCAGGTTCTTCATAACGCTGGATTTCCTCATGTTTGGAATCTGACAGGAGGAATTCACGCTTGGTCAGATCGCGTTGACCATTCAGTGCAGAAATATTAATTATTGCCATAATTTACCGATAGATTTATAGTGCTCACTGGGCAGGCGGATCTGTGCTCGCGCTGACTCGGGTCGATTCTGCAGGCGAATCTTCAAGGTCAAAACACTCCCTCTTGAAGAGAGCTTCCACGCGAACTACAATCAGTATGTTCTTGATTCCCAAGGAGGCAACCTGTGCCAGAAGAAGTCGCTCGCGTCTCGTTACGCGAAGAAGCTGCATTTCAACTTGCAAGTGTAACCAAGACTGCTCCGCAGTTCGGGGCCATTACACCGCGCTGGCTGGTTCGGTTTCTGGATTGGAAGCCGCTTGAGGCCGGTACATTCAGGGTCAACAAGGTCGATGAGACCAAGGCAATCGAATCGACCTGCGACCACTCGGACGAGTCAACGCTCGCAGCGACCTTCGTCAAGTATCTCGAAGAGCCCCGCGAATACCGGCTCAGCAGCATTAATGCCGTTCTCAATGTTCATACCCGCGTCTCCGATCTTCTCAGCAACCCCTACGATCAGGTTCGTGAGCAGTTGCGCCTGCTGATCGAAAGCGTGAAGGAAAAGCAGGAAGGCGAGCTGCTCAACAATGCCGACTACGGCTTGCTGAACAATGTGGCCGACTCGCAGAAGCTCAAGACGCGCAGGGGCGCGCCAACACCGGACGACCTGGATGAGTTATTGACCAAGGTCTGGAAAGAGCCTTCGCTGTTTCTGGCGCACCCGCGCGCCATTGCCGCTTTTGGGCGCGAGTGCACGCGGCGCGGCGTACCTCCGCCGACGGTCAGCTTGTTTGGCACGCCGTTCCTGACCTGGCGAGGCGTTCCGCTGATTCCCTCCGACAAGATCGCCGTGAGAAGCAAAGACCAGAAGTCGAAGATCCTGTTGGTGCGCGTGGGCGAGAAGAAGCAGGGTGTGGTTGGTCTCTTCCAGCCGGGACTTCCCGGAGAGCAGAGTCCGGGGTTGTCGGTTCGCTTTATGGGAATCGATCAAAGGTCGCTTGCTTCCTATCTTGTGTCGCTCTACTGCTCGGCGGCCGTGCTGACGGACGATGCAATTGCCCTGCTCGAAGATGTCGACGTGAGTCAATACCATGAGTACAAGTGACCGGACCTTCCCGATGACTGCGGTCCCGGGAACTGGAACCTGGGCTGCGGCATTGCCGGGAAGCGAAGGCTTACCGCCCGGCATCCTGAGTCCGACGGAGTTGACGCGCATAGCGAACGAGCTCTTCACCGCGTTGCCCGATGAGCTTCAGCAACCCGCTATTGCCGCGGCCAGGGCGGTGTTGCCGCCCAACTCCGCGTTCACAGGGAATCCTTATGCGGCGGTGCCGGGTCCAACGGCGCCTGCCATTCCGGGAATACTCGCGAGCCTGGCGGAAGCACAGCCAGGGGCATTCGTCGCCGCGCCCGATCGAAGCCCTGATCGAAGCATTGCACCGGATACGCGGTCGTCCGCTTCCGCGGCGCCTGCGGTTCCGGGCGGTGGAATTGCGCCTACGGCCGGACCTGCCTTTGCCTTCCTTCAAGAGGCGCAGCCCATCTTTCAAGAGCCTGTCGCGGAGCCAGCTACACAGCACACTCCCGCGCAAGCAAGTGTCAAGCCGGCGCTCAGCGATGAAGGCTATGCGGCCATTCCTTTTTCGCTGCTCGCCGATCCTCAGCCATCGCAGCTCACCCAGCCTCCGGCTCCGGCGATTCCCGGCGCTCTTGGCGTTGTCGATTCTTCGGCGGTTCCGACTTTTTCCTTCATGGCGGATGCACGGCCACTGTTTTCCGAGCAGCCTTCGCTGCCGGGGCCAGTGCCAGCTGGAGTTTCCAGCAGCAATCCGTTTGCCGCGCCGCTTGACCTGAACGCGCCGCAGATTGCCGGGGCTGTCGCGCACGAGCCTGATTTTCGCGCACCTGCTTCTCATGATCCGGAGAAGCGGCCGCGCCCACTCGATCCGTCGAATGTGGTTCCTGTTGTGGTTCCCGGCGCGGGACGATCGGAGTTATTGGGTGATCTCGGCCTGTCGTCGTATTCCTTCGATGTAGAGGCTATTCGCCGTGATTTTCCGATTCTCTCGGAGAAGGTCAACGGTCATCCGTTGATCTGGTTCGACAATGGCGCGACCACGCAGAAGCCGCAGTCGGTGATTGACCGCCTCAGTTATTTCTACGAGCACGAAAACTCAAATGTGCATCGCGCCGCGCATGAGCTGGCCGCGCGTTCGACCGATGCGTACGAGTCCGCGCGCGAAAAGGTGCGCCGCTTCCTCAACGCAGGCGCCCCGCGCGAAATCGTCTTTGTACGCGGAGCTACGGAAGCGATTAACCTTGTCGCGCAAAGCTGGGGGCGGCAGAACATTCAGAAGGACGACGAGATCGTCATCACGTGGCTTGAGCACCACGCAAACATCGTACCCTGGCAGATGCTCTGCGCAGAAAAGGGCGCGCGGCTGCGCATTGCGCCGGTGGACGATTCCGGGCAGGTACTGCTTGACGAGTACGAAAAGCTGCTTGGACCCAAGACGCGTTTGGTCTCGATTGCACATGTCTCGAACGCTCTCGGCACAGTGCTACCTGCGAAGGAGATGGTCGAGGCGGCTCATCGACATCGCGCGCGAGTGCTGGTCGATGGCGCGCAGGCAGTCTCTCATATGCGGGTCGATGTGCAAGCCATCAACTGCGACTTCTATGTCTTCAGTGGTCACAAGGTCTTTGCGCCGACGGGTATTGGCGTGGTATTTGGAAAGTCCGAGGTGCTTGATACGATGCCGCCCTGGCAAGGCGGAGGCAACATGATCCAGGACGTGACCTTCGAGAAGACACTCTATCAACCACCCCCGCAGCGCTTTGAAGCAGGAACAGGAAATATCGCCGATGCCGTCGGTCTGGGCGCTGCGATTGACTATCTCGACCGCGTCGGTATTGCCAATGTCTCGCGCCACGAGCACATGCTCTTGACCTATGCCACGGCGGCGCTGCTCAAGATTCCTGGGCTGCGTATCATCGGCACTGCGAAAGAGAAGGCGAGCGTGATCTCATTCGTAATCGACGGTTTGCGCACAGAAGAGATCGGCGACTATCTCAACCGCAAGGGCATCGCCGTGCGCGGCGGACATCACTGCGCACAACCGATCCTGCGCCGATTCGGTTTGGAGAGCACCGTGCGCGCAACGTTTGCGCTCTATAACACCTGCGAAGAAGTCGACGCGCTGATTGCGGCTCTATGGGATCTCAGGCAGGGACGCAATCCAGGACTCGTTTGAGGGGCTTGTCTAACACGAAGTTCCACGCAACAGAAGATGCCAGTCTCTTAATGAGGCTGGCATTTTCTTGTCTGCGATTGATATCAATACTTCGGCAGCGAGGTATCGATCCTATCAGCCCAGGCCAGGATGCCACCGGTCAGGTTTGTCGCACGCTTGAAGCCTGATTGGCGCAAAAAGTCGACGGCCTTGGCGCTGCGTGCGCCGCTCTTGCAATGCACCACGATCTCCCGGCTTGAGTCGAGTTCGTGGATACGCTTCGGCAGATCGCCAAGCGGAATCAGGTGTCCATGAATATTGACGATTTGATATTCATGCGGTTCGCGAACATCGAGCACGAAAATATCTTCTTTCGCATCGAGCCGCCGCTTGAGTTCCTCGGGCTGGATCTCGGGAATCTTCGCGCTCGTGGACGCCTCGGACTCTTCTCCTCGAATGCCGCAGAACTGGTTGTAATCGATCAACTCCTTGACAGTCGGATTTGCGCCGCAGACCGGACATTCGGGATTCTTGCGCACGCGCAACTCGCGGAAGCGCATGGCCAGCGCATCGACCAGCACGAGACGGCCAATCAGCGGTTCGCCCACGCCAAGGATCAACTTAATAACTTCTGTCGCCTGGATAACTCCGAGCAGTCCCGGCAACACGCCCAGAACTCCGCCTTCCGCACAGGAAGGAACCAAGCCCGGCGGCGGCGGCTCGGGATAGAGGCAGCGATAGCAGGGGCCGGCTTCAGTGGCAAAGATGCTGGCCTGGCCTTCGAAACGGAAGATTGACGCATAGACATTGGGCTTGCCGCTGAGTACGCAGGCGTCGTTGACCAAGTAGCGCGTGGCAAAGTTGTCCGTGCCGTCGGCGATGATGTCGAAGCCGCTGAAGATCTCCAGCGCATTTTGGCTGTTGAGATACGTATCAAAGCGCTTGATCTCGACAAAGGGATTGATCGCGGTCAGCTTGTCGATGGCCGAGTCGAGCTTCAGACGGCCGACGTCGCTCGTGTAGTGAAGCACCTGCCGTTGCAGATTTGTGTAATCGACCACGTCGAAATCGACCAAGCCGAGCGTACCCACTCCGGCAGCGGCGAGATACAATGCCAGAGGCGATCCAAGACCGCCTGTGCCCACGCATAAGACTCGCGCGGCCTTCAACTTCTTCTGGCCCTCCATCGTGACTTCAGGCATGATGAGGTGGCGCGAATAGCGCAGAATCTCCTCGTTGCTCAGCGTTGCCGGACTTGTTTCGGTCAGTGAGGCCATTAATCTTCTCCTATTTTCCAGCTCATTGAAATCCTTTTTGCGCTTGCGCTACTGTCTGGATTCCGCCAGCGACAGAAGGCACGATCGAGACGATGTCCGTCTCCTTGACCGGGGTCGCATCCTTGCTCAGGTAGCGAATGTCCTCGTCATTCAGATACACATTGACGAAGGAGCGAAGCTTTCCGTCCTCGGAGAAAAGATGCTTGCGCAGATCCGGATGCTGGGCGACAAGATCGGCCAACGCCTCGCCAACGGTATGAGCGGTTACTTCAATGATGGATTGCTTTCCGGCGTAGGGCCGGAGAGGTGTGGGAATCAAGATTTTGATGGACATATTCTTCCTTCCTGCACGGTTTTGATTTTCTATGCTTCGATTACTTCCCGATGACTTCGAGGACTTCGTCTTCAAAGCGCTTGGCTTCTTCCTGGTCCACCAAGAGAAACGAGTTAGTAAGTATAGCGTGCCCGTTTTCAACGCTGGTAATCACATACGAGCAGCCTGTCCAATGCGCTTCGGCAAGATCGGTGACGGACCAACGCGCCGGATGATCGGGATGCGAGTGATAGAAGCCTACGATGTCATATCCTGCAAGAATCGCTTCCCGCTGAATGCGAACCAGCTCCGTCGGACTGATGTGATAACGATTCTCGGGTGAGTCCGTGCGCGTGTTGCCGCACTGAACAATGGCCTTGACGATCTTGCCGCCCGCTTCGGCGAACGCGCCAATTAGTACGCCGCAGCACTCATGCGGATACGTGGCCTCGCCATGCTGCCGCAATTGATTGTAGAGGGTGAGCGGTATCGTTAACTCCATACTAACTCCCTTGACTTACGCATTCTCGTCCCAAAAGTGTTCGCTTAGATACTTGTCTCCTGAGTCGGGGAAGATGGTGACCACCACCGAACCGGCAGCCGCATCTTTGGCAATCTTCATCGCGCCGACCAGCGCCGCTGCCCCTGAAACTCCGACAAGCAAACCTTCTTCGCGAGCCAGTCTTCGCGCCATGGCCTGGGCCGCCTCTGTTTCGATGCCCAGCTCCGCGTCGGCGATGCTGGGATCGTAGATCTTCGGAACAATCGAGGTCTCCATATGCTTGGTTCCCTCGATGCCGTGGAAGGGCGAGTCGGGCTGAAGAGAGATGCAGCGAATCGCCGGATTCAGCTCTTTCAATCTGCGCGAGGTTCCGACAAAGGTTCCACTGGTTCCGAGGATGGCCACAAAGTGCGTTACGCGTCCTTCGGTCTGCCGCCAGATTTCATCGGCGGTTCCGTTGGCGTAATGAGCGCGCCAGTTGGCGTCGTTGGAATACTGGTCGACGTAGGTGTACTTGTCTGGCTCGGCCGCCGCGAGTTCGCGCGCCTTGCGGATCGCTCCATCGGAGCCTTCGCCGGGATCGGTGTAAACCACCGTTGCTCCATAAGCGCGAAGGATACGCTTCCGTTCGCCCGAAACATTCGAAGGCATGCACAGCGTAATGGGAATTCCATATGCCGCTCCAAGCATCGCGTAGGCAATCCCCGTGTTGCCGCTCGTAGAGTCAAGAAGCGTTTTGCCCATTCCAAGCTTGCCTGCACGCAAAGCTTCAGCCACTATGTTAGACGCCGCGCGGTCCTTGACCGAACCGCCCGGATTGGCCCACTCCGCCTTGGCCAGCACCTGGACATTATTCAGTCCTTCGGTCACACGCTCAAGCCGCAGCAGCGGTGTATTGCCGATTCGCTCCTTCAGTTTGACGCCCAGATAAGTACTCACTTGTATAGCTTTCAATCTCCGTCTCGTTTTCGTCAAGTAGTTGCCATAACTGTCGTTGTGACTTACAGCTTCGCCGCTTCAGCCGCAAAACGGAGAGAGTTGTCCATGCTGCGATAAAGCGCCTCGACCGCCTCCAGCAATGCAAAGATCTCCTCTTCAAGTTGATTCAACGCCGCGACGTCCTTCCGTTGAGCCGCTGCAACGACCGGTTCGAACCGCCTGCCGATCAGGCCCGACTCGATAAAGTGTGTGCGGAAGTTCTCGAAGACGGCTTTGTCTGTTGGCGCTTCAATGCGGCGCGTAATCAGCAGTGCGCGAGCGCAGCGCAGGCTGATGGAGTAAAGGGTATCATCGCTCTGCGCCTCGTCGGAGCGAAATTCCTCGCGCAACTCCCTGGCGCTTTTCAGGTCGACTTCAATGAGATCGAAGAGTCCAGCCGAGCACTCGCCGACGCCTTTGCCGGCCAGCGAGAAGGTATCGTTCGCGCCCCAATCATAGTAATAGCTCTTGTTTTCGCTGTAGGCTGGAATATCACGGAAGCGACCGGCAATTCCGCGAATCTCGTCTGCGCCGTCTCCGTCCACATAGGCCGCAAAGGATGGATAACTATCCTTCTTCACCAGCCATTGCTTCAATACTTCATGCACAAACTCCGGAAGATCATGCGCGCTTACCCGATCGATCTGCCTTGCCAGCCTCTCCTTGCCGTCGCCAATCTCTGCTCCCGCAACCACTATGTACGCTGGAAACATCTGCTGCTCTCTGCGCCCGACATTGCCGTAGAATCCGAGATCGGCAAGCATATGCTGACCGCAGGTATTCGGACAACCGGAAAGATTGAGACGAAAACCGGGAATCCGGTTGAGGTCCAACGCGGAGTCCTTTAACCTCTCCGCGATCGCAGACAAGGCTCCCTTTGAAAGACATACACCGAGCTTGCAAGTGTCCGCGCCTGTGCAGGCGATGGAGTTGCCGACAAGGCGCGGGCCTGAGGCAAGCTCCGTCACCTCGCGAACCAGATGGAATAGATTGGGCAGATAGCTCTCTGGGATATTTCGCAGCCTGAGATTTTGGCCGAAGGTCGCTCGCAACACGTAGTTGCCGAAAGGCGCGAGAAACTCCGCAAGCCGAATGGCATCCGTGTTCTTTAGATTGCCAAGAAAGATGGGAATGAGCACTGAAACAAGCCCCGGCTGCCTCTGTGCTTCGACATAGCGTTCTTTCCACTCTTCAAATTCTGGCAACTTATCCTGCTCAGGAGAGAAGGAGGGAAGTATGCTCGACTGCGGAACGTCTTCGATGAGAAGCGCTGCCGGGTTCTCTTCGCGAACGAGCTTCAACTGCTCTTCATACAACTGCCGGAAGCGCTCTTCGCCGAGTGAGTTCCATAGGAATCGCAGGCGCGCAGTGTGGCGATTCTTGCGGTTACCATGCTGGTCAAAGAGCCGTTTGATCGCGGTCGCGACAATGTAGACGTCTTCAGCTGGGATGAAGTCGTGAAGCAGGTGCCCCACTTCGGGCTTGGTGCCCAGCCCCCCGGCGACATAGACGCGGAATCCCTTCGTTTCCTCCCGAAGCTGTGCGACGAAACCCAGATCATTGAACTCGGCATAAGAAGTGTCCGCAGGAGAGTTCGAGAAAGCGATCTTGTACTTCCGGGGCAGCAGCCACGAATCCGCCTCGGCAATTAGCCTGCTCGTCAGCGCAAATGCGTATGGGCTTGGATCGAAGACCTCATCGAGACTGACGCCCGCGTCCGGAGAGACAAGAATGTTGCGAACCGTATTGCCGCCCCCGCCACGCGACGCGAGACCTGCCTGCAGCAGTTCGCGCATCACCGGGAGTACATCATCGAGCGCGACATCGTGAACCTGAAACTCCTGCCGCGTCGTGATGTGAATCGCATCGCTTCCGAAGCGCGCGGAGATCTCCGCAATCTTTCGCAGTTGATTCGGAGTGAGCGCGCCCCCGGTAGTACGGATGCGCACCATATAGGTATTGTCTTTGCGCTGCTCGTAGCAACCGAAAGGAACGCGTCGCGCCTTGAGGGTCGCGGCATCGATCTCTCCGCTCTTGTAGCGAGCGATATGAGAATCTAGCTCATCTAGTTCCGCGGCCAGATTGTCTGGAATTTGGTAAAACATTGCGTTTTGTCCTTTTTCTGACCAAAAACGAAAGACCACTCAAAATTTCGAGTGGTCTGGAGCTTAGCGTGCCGAGATGATCGGGTTACTTAGAAAGGCGCGCAATTCTCCAGATCGCTGCAAAGGTTCTTGCAACAACAGCAAAACGATCTGGAGTGTAGGTTTCGCATTACTTAACTTCTATTAAGGATAGCAACCGTGGATGGTCAAGTCAATTCTCCTTCAGGACGGCGCCGGATGCTGCGGCAGAAAATGCCTGCTCAAGATCGGCGACTATATCCTCCGGTGCTTCGAGCCCCACCGAAAGGCGTATAAGGCCATCCGAGATGCCAAGCTTTCGACGCAGTTTCGGGTCAAGATCCGCATGGGTCGTCGACGATGGATGGGTGATCAGCGTCTCCAGGCCGCCTAGGCTTTCGGCACGCGAACAGAGTTTCACGCTGTTCAGCGCCCGGATTGCCTCTTCCGGTCCGGCCTTCAATTCGAATGCAATCATTGCTCCCGGCGCGCGTTGCTGTTTTTCGGCCAGCGCTTTCTGAGGAAACGAGTCGAGCCCCGGATAGTGGACGTAATCGACGGCCGGATGACTCTCCAGCCATCGGGCTATGATCGCCGCACCCTCGCAATGGAGCCTGAGACGAGCGGGCAAAGTCTTCATCCCCTGCAGCGTAAGCCAGGCCTCGAAGGGAGCCTGCGTCGTGCCAACGGTCTTGCGGATCAGGCGAATGCGCTCCAGCAGCTTCTCATCGCGCGTGGCAATCGATCCGCCAACCGTTGCATTGTGGCCGTCGATGTATTTGGTCGTCGAGAGGATGGAGATATCCGCGCCGAGTTCCAGCGGCTTCTGAAGAATCGGAGTTAGAAACGTATTATCGACGGCCAGTAGAATCGAATGCTTCTTCGCAACCTGAGAAACTGCCTCAATATCCGTCAGCTTCAGCGTCGGGTTTCCGGGGCTCTCGATCAGAACGATGCGGGTTGCGGAAGTGATGGCGCCCTCGACGTTAGCGGCGTCGGAGGTATCGACAAAGGACGCGGTGATTCCAAGGTTGTCGAAGACCTCGCGAAACAAGCGCATGGTGCCGCCATAGACCACGTCGGAGAGCACCGCATGATCGCCCGATTTCAGCACTGAGAGCAAGAGTGTGCTGATCGCGGCCATGCCGGTGCGGAAGCAGATGGCCGGCGGCGTTCCTTCCAACGCTCCAATGGCCTTTTCCAGCGCGTCAACTGTGGGATTCGAGACCCGCGAATAGCTGAAGCCCTTATCGACGCCAACGGCATCGTGAACGAATGTGCTGGTCTGATAGAGCGGAAAGAGGATCGAACTGGCATGAGAATCCAGCGTTCGTCCTCCGTGAATTGCGACTGTGGAATCATTCAGGTCGTGTACGCTCAACGTAATCTCCTTTTGTGGCTGGTCAACTAGCATCCAGAAACAACTCGGCCGCCGGGGAAACCCCAGGCGGCTGCCAGAAAGGAGATTGAGTTGGTGAACTCAGACTTCCGAAGCTGGCCTACCGCCGCCTGGGCTGCGCATGGCCATCTGCATTCGAGAAATAAGGATCATCGTCACGTGAAGAACTCCAATGTTGATAAATGAAAGCGTAGCATACTAACCTTATATTATGTCATCTATAGCGCACAAATTCGGCGATTTCAACCATTCTCCACCCGATCGGGAATGCCTATCGCTGAGATTCCGGTTTAGAAATGGCCGCTTTCTCTTGGGCATTGATAGCCAGAGAAGAACAAGCGCAGGTCTTACTAACGTTGTACTGTGTAGGCTTGGCCTACCGGTTCTTAGAGCGGGGGTCCGATAGCCGATAGTTATTGAAGAGGAACTGAATGCCGAGAACGAACAGCCAAGCCATGAGTGCGAAACGCAATGGACGGCGTGGGACATAGCCGCTGAGGAAAGTATGAAGCAGACTCCGCAATGGCTTTACGAAGAGATCTACTGCAAGCGCGGCGAAATCGAGTACCGGATCAAGGAACTGCACGCCATGCAGATCGACCGCACCAGTTGCAGCCTCTTCTGGGCTAACCAGTTCCGCGTGCTGCAGACCGCCGCGGCCTATGTGCCGATGCAGGAACTGCTTCTGAGTGCTGCGGGCACCAACTGTGCAAGAGCCCAGGTCTGGATATTGCGGGAACGCTTCCTAAAACTGGGGGCGAGGGTGATGGCCTCAGTACGGCGCCTGATCGTGCACCTGCCGCAATCGTGTCTGTTTCTGGCCGCCTTCCGGCATATGGCGATGGAACTGGGAGCTTCGCCTGGGTAAAACGAGCTTCGCTTCCATGAAGAGGATCCATTTTCGCCTGACACAACCGACCACAAGGGGAAGCCGCGCCCGAAAATCGTCGCTGCCTTGATGGCTTGCCCCGGCAAAGCCTGCCGCAATGTCCAATACAGCAATTTCACACTGCCATCGTCCTTCGCGACTATCTTATCCCGCAAAAAACTCGTCGCTCGCGGAACGTTCACGAATAATGCAGGTTAGTCGTGCCGTCTACAGAGCTCTGCGCAAGATAAAAACGAAGGTCCGCCCCAGTCTTGCTGGTAAGCGGGTCTTCACGCATATATCCAGATTTCGGAATCTATAACGCTAACAGGTTTGCTCGACAAGCTAACGGTTTCACCAGCATATGCTATGTGAAGCAACAACAACCCGGTGCGGGATGACGCTTGATAAGCATGACTTGATTTATGATAGAAGTTCTGGCGACGCATCTGTGCCAGCTCTCAGACTCTCGCGTGAGGATGACGCATTTTTGCCGCTAAACAGCACGTTCTCGATGCAAAATCGAGAAGACAGCTCTTAACATATTGGCGCGCTAGTGGCATCCAACGACATGATGCTCACTCCTCACGTTTTCTCTTGGACTTCCAAGGGATCGACTTAATCGCTATTAGCAATTGTCGTATCTACTTGCTCGACTGCGAAAACGACCAGCTTGGTGCACAGATTTTGATGTATCCCGCGTTCGTTGTAGAGGCGCTGACCTTCTTCAGTATCGAGAGAGCAGCCGGTCAGTTCGCGGCAGAGGATTGAGCCGTGAGCCGCACGGAAGTCAACTGTAAATTGATGAACTCTTTCATAGAGAGCCTGGCGACCTGCAACGGGATCACTGGCCATAGCTTCTCCGAGAGTCTCTCCGAGAGCCAGCAGCGCACCGGTGAGGGCTCCGCAGATCTCTCCCTGCCGCGCAACACCGCCACCAAAGGGTGCAGCCAGCGCCAGCCGCTGTGCCTCGCTGAGGCCGTCGCTGGTGGATAAGGCGCCAAAAGACGACTGGGCGCAGTTATACTTCTGCGAAAAAAGTTCCAATGCACGTTGGGATCGATTTTTGCTCACTAGGGTCTCCATGGAAAGATTCTACTTCTTCCCTCAGTCTATTCACGCTGTTGGCAGCGAGGTGGATGTTGCGCGGTCAAACTTTGCAAGGGTCGATCATTCGTGCAAAGCGCCGCAGGTTATTTTCAAAATCACTTGCACGAGTAAGAGAAAATCGACCATTATTACGGGCGCGAGGCGTAGTCCAGCAAGTGCAGATAAGACTGGTAAACCTTACCAGTTGCCCGCGTCATTCCAATCTCGCAGGTCCGGCTGCTGGAAAAGTATCCGTCGTGTTCTTTCGTTATTGCCTGCGCGGCTTCGATGCTGGTGGCCGCGGCCGTTAGTTCCGGGAAAAGAAATCCACGGTCGCCGGCAAAGGCACAGCAACCGGCGTCGCGCGGTACAAGTACAACTTCGCTGCACGCCTCGGAGATCCGAATGAGCTTGGGAGTGATGGCCATTTTGGTAGCCGAGCACACCGGATGCAGCGCCACGGAGTGAACTTTGCGGAGAATCGGCAGCTTGGGCAGCAGGCGGTCATGGGCAAACTCGATTGAGTCCAGAATGGTGAGCTTGTCGAATTTAGCCTGGTTTTCTGGGCTAAGGTGCGCGCGGGCGGTTTTTAGACCATACGTACAGGGACTGGTATCGACGATAATCGGAAGCTCTCCTCCATTGGACCAGCGAAAGAAGTTTTCGATCGTGTGATCGACAGCAGCCTGATGCGCAGCTTCAAAGCCCTTGGAGGAAAATGGAACTCCGCAGCAATTGCCGCCGATGTCCGCAGGCACGTAGAGTTTAACGCCCGCCTGTTCAGCGACCGAAAGCAGTGCCTGCATGACGCTGGTTTCCTGCTGTTCGCCGGGAAGCGCACCCATGATTCGTGAGATGCAGGCGGGAAAGTAGACCGCTTCCGCATTCTGCCGCGCGCGCACCGGCAGTGCGCCGCGACGCGGTCTGGGCATCTCGGCAGACCATTTCCAAAAGGGTTCATCGAACACTCTGCGAGAGAACTTGTCGAGAAGATGTGTGATTTTTTTCATCACGCCAAGACCAAGCATCGATTGCACGGCGTGGCCCACGCGCAGGGCAAGCCGCGCGATAAATTCCGCGAGCACCATGCGACGTGCGACCGCAACGGCAATGTGGTTGCTCAGCGCCGTATGGCGCAACTGCCGAAAGCGCTTGGTCAGGACGCCGGTATCGATGCCCACAGGGCAGGCCGTTGCGCAGAGGCCATCCACGGCGCAAGTGTCCAGAGCAGCGTAAGGAAAGTCGCGTCGCAGCGCGTCATAGCTGGTGCGGTCGGCTTCGGTATCCTTCAACCGTTGAATTTCGCGGCGCACCACGATTCGCTGACGTGGAGTGAGAGTCAAGTTGCTGCTGGGGCAGACTGGCTCGCAAAAGCCGCATTCTATGCACTTGTCGACCTCCGCTTCCACCACCGGCATCTTCTTCAAATCAGCCATGTGCGCGGCGGGATCTGGATTGAGAATTACGCCGGGGTTGAGCAGATTCTCCGGATCGGCCAGCGCTTTGAGTTGTTTCATCACCGTGTAAGCTTCCTTGCCCCACTCGGTTTCAACAAACGGCGCCATGTTGCGCCCAGTGCCATGTTCGGCCTTGAGCGCGCCGTCATACTTATGCACCACCAGATCCACGACATCGTCTATGAAGTTGCCGTATTGGACCATCTCCTTCTCAGTGTTGAATCCCTGGGCAAGAACAAAATGCAGATTTCCGTCCTTGGCATGTCCGAAAAGGATGGCATTACTATACCCATGCTTTTCGAAAAGGCGGGTCAGGTCTTCAGCCGCGTCCGCCAGACGTGGCACGGGAAAGACCAAGTCTTCCGTAATGATTGTGGTTCCGCTGGCCCGCGCCACGCCAACCGAGGGAAGCATTCCTTTGCGGACATTCCACAGAAGTTCCTGCTGTTGCGGGTCGCTGGTGAAGTCCGCCTGATGCAGCAACTTCAAACCCTTGACAGCGGCCTGCGCCCTCGCGGCGTTTTCCTGAACAGCGGCTGCATCGGCGCTTTGAAATTCAACCAGCAGGCCCGCAGCTCCGTCCGGCAGTTGCCTTATCTCGGATGAGATTCCCGGCTTGTTCTCCACCGAGCGAAGAGAGGCGCGGTCCATCACTTCCAGCGCCGCGGCTCCTGCATCGCGCAGCGGCACAATGGCTGCGCAGGCGGTACGAAAATCGGGAAACAGCAGCAGCCCGGTATACTTCACCGGCAAATCTGGAACAGTCTCCAGCACAGCTTCGGCGATAAACGCAAGGGTCCCTTCGGCTCCAATCAGCAGGTGGCTGAAAATATCGACAGGAGTGGAGTAATCGAGAAAAGCATTCAGCGAATAACCGGTCGTGTTCTTCATACGGTACTTCGCACGAATGCGGTCAGCCAATTCTGTGTTGGTCTCAAGCTGTTGTTTCAGTTTCAGCAGACCAGCGGCCAACTTCGGCTCGCGTTCCCAGAACCTTGCGCCGGCATCTGGAGCCGAGGTGTCGATCAGAGTGCCGGAGGGAAGCAGAAACGTCATCGAACGCAGAGTGTGGTACGCATTTTGAATTACGCCGCAGCACATACCACTCGCATTGTTGGAAAGGATTCCGCCCAGCCGCGCGGAGCTGAGCGACGCCGGGTCCGGACCAATCTTAGTGGCATATTTCTTCAGAATCAGATTTGCCTGTTGCCCGATCAGTCCGGGTTGAACGCGCAGCAGGCGCCCCTCGTCTTCCACAATGGCAGAGCGCCAGAAGCGGCCCACGTCGATCAGCAGTCCATCGGTGATTGCCTGCCCGGAGAGACTGGTTCCACCGCTGCGAAACGTCAGCGGTATCTTGTATTCACGGCTAAAGCTAAATAGTTGCCGAACTTCTTCCGTGTTGATGGGTTGCACTACAGCTCTGGGTACCAGGCGATACAGGCTGGCATCGGAGGCAAAGGCAATCCTGTCGATTGTTCGGGTCAGAATGCGCGCAGGAGTGATGAATGACCGCAGTTCCCGCCCGATCGCTTCGGGGCTAAGCGAGTCGTCCTTTGTGTCGGAACAATCAACCGATGGAAGCGGCACTGCCATATTTCTCCCTACAAATGGTGAATGTCAATTTCACAGTCAGCGACTTAGCGCTTGACTGCAATGGCTAAGATACGAACACCATCTAAACTGATCCCTTTTGAAGTCCTGTGCTTTTTCAGTTCGGCGGTGATCTCTGTACGAGCCGACACACGCAGCTCTTCCGGTAAATGCCCAAGAAAGTTGCCGAACGAACTGGCTTCGAAGAAAGCAATCGCTGCTTCTTCGGTCGGATGATAATGATTGGTTGGCTGCAATTCGATCTTTTGCACAGCAAAACCCGTCTGATCGAGAAGATTTACGAGTTCAACAAGGCTGACAGAATAGGCCGCTCCATTCAACGCTCCCGGATAGCTGCGATACGGCTCCCGCGACAGGACTTCTGACTTCAAGGACTGCAACACGCTCGTGTGCTCCTTGTCCCCAGTGGTAATGCCTAAGCGGCCGTTTGCTTTCAGCACCCGGTTAAATTGCCGCAAAGGCGAAAGCTTTTCATGTAGCCAATGAAACACAGCATTGAGATAAACAACGTCGAAACTCTCTTTGGCAAAGCTGCTCAGATCGTTGGCATCGCCAACTGCGAAAGTTAGATTGGGCCGGCTGCGCCGCTTGGCCAACTCCACGCGAAGCGGCAAGGGATCTATACCGACCACAGCGCCCGAGTGTCCAACTGCGTCAGCGGTGAACTCGGCAAGAAGCCCCGTGCCACTGCCGACATCGAGCACTCTTTCTCCCGGCGCAACCCCCAGTTCGGAGATAAGACTCTGGCCTGATTTGTACTGACGATCGGCACTGAGACGCTCGTAGTTATGCGCAAGAATCTCGGTGTCGAAAACAAGTTTCACGGATGATTGAATGGACGGTTCTACGGATAACGTTACCGGCGACATGGACACTTCTCCTCAATGAAGTTAAGAACAATGTTGCGGCGAAGACATGGACTTAACCTACGCCCGACGAAAACTTCAGACGCGCGCACTCCTCTGGAGGCGCGAAGTATCGGAATTATTGACTGTCAACGCCTGCGAATTCTTCTGCCGACGTTGATTGATGAGCAATTTCACCGCACGGAAACGGATTTGGCTCAGCAATCACATCGTGATCAAGATAACCAAGCAGTTGCTTGCGTAGTTCATAAACCAGTTCCAGGCGATGCTTGCCACGTTCTGTATTAATGCGCTCTTCAGCTACAATCCGCCCCTTGTCAAGCACGAGGATTCTGTCGCTAAGAGCAATCGCCTCGTCCACATCGTGGGTCACAAGCATTACAGCAGGTTTGTGCGCGCGCCAAAGAGCAAGTACAAGATCGTGCATTTTAGGGCGCGTAAGAGCATCCAAGGCGGCGAAAGGTTCGTCCATCAACAAAAGCTGCGGCTCTCGCACCAAGGCACGCGCCAAGGAAACACGTTGTGCTTCACCACCAGATAGAGTGAGCGGCCAGGCGTCTAGCCGATTTCCAAGACAAACCTCATGCAGCGCCAATCTGGATCTCTCACGAACCTTGTCTCCCTTAAGTCCCACGGCCACGTTGCGCCATACCCGCTTCCAGGGCATCAGTCTTGCATCTTGGAATACGACGGCGCGTGATCCAGGAACTCTCACATCCTGGCCTTTACTCTCGTCTATGCCGGCCAGAGTGCGCAGCAAAGTTGTCTTGCCGCTTCCCGAACGCCCAAGGAGAGAAACAAATTCCCCTGCATAGAGATCAAGATCAAATCCGTCGAGGATGATATTGGCGCCATACTGACGAGTAAAATTGCGAAGGCGTACTACCTTCTCAGCTTCACGTTCGTGAGCGTGATAAAAAGGCGCTAACGTGCGAGTTCTCACTGCAATACTCATGGCTGCACCATGCTTGGACGCCATGCCAGGAGACGGAATTCAAGAAGCCGGACTAGAGCATCCCCCGCCAAACCCAACACCGCATAAATCATCAGGCACACAACAATAATGTCAGTGCGCATGAAATCGCGGGCATTGTTAACAAGATAGCCAAGCCCAGCCGAGGCGTTGATCTGCTCCGCGATCACCAGAACCAGAACTGCGACGGACAGAGAATAACGCAATCCAATCAACAGGGAGGGCAACGCGCCCGGCAGAATCACATGCCAAATAATCTCGACGCGGTTCAGGCCAAAACTGCGGGCAGCCTCAATCAGACGCACATCCACAGCCCTGATCCCACCGTAAAGATTGAGATATACCGGAAAAACTGTAGAGAAAGCAATCAATGCAACTTTCGGAAACTCTCCAATTCCGAACCAGGCAATAAACAATGGTGTCAAAGCAAACACCGGGATTTTGCCGTTGATCTGCATCAATGGATCGAAGCTTAACTCTCCTTGACGCGACAATCCCGCGACGAGTCCTAGCACTGTACCGACTCCAAACCCAATGGACAACCCGATCACTACACGCTGGAGCGAGACCAGAAGATTGCGTGGTAGCTCACCCGTGATTACCATCTGCCATAATGTTCCAAGCACCGCCGAAGGTGCAGCCAAAACATGCTCGGGAATCAGGCCGGTTCTCGCTCCCAACTCCCAGATGGCAAGCAACAAGATCGGCGACATCCATCGCGCCCGGATCAATGTTGTTCCGCAATCTCTAACCTGTTGCATCTGTTTGCTCATTACGCCTCCCTTTCGAGAAGATCATTGAAACGACTATCCCACAAAGAGCGTGTATCCACGTTTTTGGGAATCATTTGCACCCGAGCGAAGACGTCCGCAACTGCCTGCAGAGAGGCTATCGCTTCCCCAGTGATCGGCCTCAGAGTGTAGTTGGCGCTCCTGCGCCTATATTCCTCCCGCATGTACTCAGCGGGGATTCCGATTTCAGATGCGACAATTGCTCCCCATTGATCCTGATGCTGAGCAGCCCAGTTGAAACCTTGTCTGGTAATTTCAAAGTACGACCGAATCATTGCAACCTTATTTTTGTCCCTTAACGCATCAACATGGGCTGCAATCAGGTAATTACCAGAAAGAAAGCCCAAGGCCGTCTTCAAAATGCGAGCCCCCTCATTTGCAATAGCCCTTTCTATCGGGTATCCGTAAATTGCCCAAGCATCAAGCGATCCTTGAGCAAAGGCTGCAGCTCCATCTGCAACACCCATCGCTATGGGTTGAATATCAGCCCATGTCAATCCGACAGACTCCAACATGCGGATCAAGAAATATTGAGATGTCGTCGCACGAACATAGCCGACACGCTTCCCTTTGAGATCGCGGAGAGACTGAATGGACGACCCCTTGGGAACCATGATCACCTGGTTATTGACATCTCCATGCATGACAGCGATCAGACGAAAACTGTGAATGGTGGACGAGGCTGCAAACACGGCGGGTATCTCACTCATCCCGCCATAATCAAGAGAACCTCCGTTCAGAGCTTCAACGACAAGATTTCCTCCAGGGAATTCACTATAAGAAACCTTATAGCCGGATAGCGTTAAGCCCGCTGCTTTGAACAGTACTCGACCATCCAATTCGCCTTTGGCTGTCGCAACCCTCAAGGCTGTATTGCTTCTATCCTTACTTCGGCGGCAACCCCATAGCAGAGTTCCCAGCGCAGCGCTGCCCCCGGCAAGAAGAAAATGCCTCCTGTCCAACGATTCTGTTGTCGACTTTTCACTCATCAGAATGTCCTCAAGTACGCCGTCTTATAAAGTTGCTTCCATGAATAGGCTCTAACTTCGTCTCTGTCTCGGATATGCGCCCTGCGGTTTCATCGTGGCTGAAACTTCGGCTCATTGTCACGTCTTCCTCTTTCGTTACGAGGCCTGCCGGGCGGTGGAGTAGCCTGGCGACCTGCAGGAATTCTTCATTCATGCCCGTGTATAGTGTTTGAGCCGCCGGAAATTGACGCTTCTGTCTCAATCACTAATTTGTCTATGTGCCCGCGACCTTTTGCATAATCAAGCCACTCGATCTCGCGGGTTTGCAGTCGAAGCACTAAATAGTTCTTCAAGCCATCGCCCTGAGCGGCATTCTTGAAGAATGCACTCCTCGAACCAATTGCTTCGACCGCTTGCCTGAGTTCTTCTTTCCCGGTGACAATGGCCAGTTTCCCGAAATACAGAGCGCTCTTCCATTCCTCAATCTTTTGATCTCGATTTTCAAGGAAGAACGAGGCGTTTGGATGGATAGCGATTTCAGATACCTTTGCGGAAGACCTTCCTGTAGCAAGCAGAATGTCATTGCCGCTAACGGCAAACGCTCCAAACGTGCGTTGCACTGGCGTAAAGTCCGCACGGACATAGGCCAGCACGCCAATCCCGATACCCTGAGCATACTTTGCAATCTCTTGACTTACTTCCTGGTCACTCATTCATACTCCAATCAAACGCCTGTTATCTGCAGTGTCAATGCCAACTTTGCTAGGATGGACTTCATGGAGCAATGGTTCTTCCGAGCAGTACCGGCGCAAATTATCCAGAAAAAGTGAGTCACCACGCCCAAGAACACCGTTGCCTGCGTTGGAGCAGTGCGCGGTGACGGATACCTTCGGATGGTCCCAGAACCAGGAGTCATGAGGCAGCGGTTCGGTTCCGAAAACATCTAACACTGCCAAAGCCGGCTGGTCGCGCTCAAGACCGGCTCTGAGGGCCGCCTCGTCAACCAATCCCCCACGGGCGATATTGATTAGAAGGCTGCCCTTTTTTATTGCCTTGAAGAATTCCGGACCCGCAATACCTCGCGTCTCGTCGTTCAAAGCGCAAGCGAGAACCACGACGTCGGCATGCGGCAAGTGGCGAAGGAGATCGGATGTTGGACGAGTTTCTGCTGCAAAAGTCGTGGGAGTATTGTTGCGTCTGAAAACTGTCAGATGTGCCCCGAACGGGCGAAGTCTTCGCGCGATCTCTGTGCCAATCGCACCAAGTCCCACCAGCAGCCATCGCGTTTCGCCGATTTCACGAAAGTTTATGCGCCTCCACTCGCGAGCTTGTTGCGCTCGACGCTGTTCGGCGATGGGGTGCAGCAAACTTAAGGCATGGCACATCACGTATTCAGCAATGGCCTGTGATTGCGCGCTATTCTTTGTAATCCTGATACCATGGGCAATGAGTTCCGTTAGCACTGGGCTGTCAAGGCCGGCAAAGAACATTTGGGCCCACTTGCCTTGTGTACCTCGCCGGATGCGCGCGAAAAAGGACGGCAACATATCGGACAAACAGACGTCCAAACTAACCCAAAAAACTTCAGGATCTACACCAATCCCATCGATAGGCTCGCCTGCACGTTTGAAGATGCCCGCGGGATCAACCGTTATGACATCGAGGTCCGCGCTTATCGTTGCCAGGCGGTCGGAGACGCGGAGGTACGCAGCTTCAGATAACAAAACTTGCATGGTTTCCTGGCTCCTGTATTGTGGTCATACTTTGCATCACCATTTTCATCAATCCATCGCGTAGCAGACTTGACTTTCCTACTATCTGCAGCGGTCGAGATTGCCTGAATGGCAGTCCCCACCGATGGCAAGCGGAACCTGGCAACTTAAAACGAATAGGCTGCCTTGAAAAAGACCGTGCGCGGCGGGGCCATGGGGCCGTCCCAGTAGTTGGGCGATCCGCCCCAGGTGATGCTCTGATAGTGGAGATTGTTGGCGATATTCTTGGCCGAGAGCGAAAAGATCAGTCGACTTTCTGTAGGCGGCTGGTAACTGATATATCCATCGACGAAGTCCTGGGGCGTTACCTGGCCTTGCTTGTAGTTGAAGATATCCGAGTAATAGCTGGTCTCATAGGTTGTGTCGGCACCGATGCGGACGGTGTCGTGGAGGTGGTCGACGGGAAGCACATAGCTCACACCGCCAAACAGTTGCCAGCGGGGCGATATGGGAAGTTGGTTTCCCGTCGCAGAGAGGAGGCTGGGTACATTGAACGAATCGAAGCGCGTATCAAGGTAGCTGGCGGTGCCGGTGAAGGTCAGGTTCTTGAACGGCTCCGCGCTGGTCTCGAGCTCGAAGCCTTCGGTGTGCGCGCTGCCGGCATTGGTGCGCGCCGACACTGTGCCGGAATTGGTGAAGATGTTCGCTGCCTCCTGGAGATTTGTATAGTCGTTGTAGAAGGCGGTGGGGTTGAAGCGCAAGCGCTCATTGAACCAGTCAGTCCTGAAACCGAACTCGTAGGTCGTCACCTTCTCCTGGTTGTAAGGAAGCAGGGCGGCCGCTGAATTGGCGCGATTATTGTATCCGCCAGCGTCGAAACCCGCCGAGATGCTGCCATAAGCGAACACACCTGGAGTGAACTGGTAGGAAAGACCGTACTTGGGCGTGAAGGATCTCCAAGTCTTCGCTTCTCCGGTGACCCCAAAGTTGGCGGGGGCACCGGGGGTTCCTGGCGGCAATGGCGTGGAGGGGAGTTGTTGCGCGCTGATGACGGTTGGGAGTTCGTTCCAGATGCCTTGGAAATCGAAGATGCGGCGCACGTCCGTGTAGCGGCCGCCCAGCGTCAGGATCAGCTTGCGGGTGAAATGATAGTTCCCTTGGGTATAGGCGGAGTAGTTGTAGGTTCCGTTGTTGCCGATCTGACTTTGCGGATGAGCGGGCGTACCCGCGCCCACCGATGACAGGGTATAGATGGTGCGGTTGTTGAAGAAGTCCTCGTAGAGGAAATAAAGCCCGCTGGTGAAGTCGAACTTTTTCCACCCGCCCTGCAACTGGAACTCCTGTGTCGCTTCCTTCTCCTTGTAAAAGATGTAGTTGTTATTAATCGAAACCGGAAAATTGTACGTGGAGTTGAAAGGCACCATCGCCTGGCCAACATTGTCGTAGTCGACCGGGTCCTGATGGAAGCTGCGCCCCGCACTGATTGAGTGAAAGATCAGAGCAGGATCTATCAGATAGGAGATCTTGAGCGTGACGCCATCACTCCGGCTATGGTTCAACGGAGGCACCGAAACATAGCTGACGTTAGGCTTGAACGGGCCGTAGATCGGGTTCGCGAGCGTACCGCCGATGATCGGTTGCTTCGGGACGTAATAAGCCCCACCGGAACGATCGATCAAGCCATCCAATGAGAGCAGGACGGTCAGATCCGGCGTTGGTGTAGCCAACAACTTTGCACGAGCGTCGGTTGTGTACTGGTCGTTGACCTGTCTGTTGATCGTGGGATCGTAAGTATAGCCATCGTGCTGGTCGCGGGCGGCGGCGAAACTTCCCAACAGGTTGTGCCGGATGGCGCCGGTGAGGTAAGCGTGAGCGTCGACAGCGTTGTAATTGCCATAGCCGGCGTCGATTTTGACCTGGGTCTTCTCGGTCGGCGTCTTGGAGATGTAGCGGATCGCGCCCGCGTCGGCATTTTCGCCGAACAGCGTCCCCTGCGGGCCGCGCAGGACTTCGATGCGATCGAGGTCGGTGAGATCGCTCAAGCCGTTAATGGTGCGCGGCAAATAGATGTCATCCAAATACTGCGCGACGTTGGGGTCTAAGATCGGGTCCGAATTGCCGATCCCGCGGATGAAGAACACCTGGGTCAGCGGTGAGATGCCGGCTCGCTGGATGACAACTCCGGGCGTTTTGCCGGCGAGGTCGCGGGCGGTCACGAAATTCTGCTGAGTTATCAGCTGGTCATCGACCGCTGTGACGGCGACCGGCGTTTCCTGTAGCTCGGTGGCCACGCGGGTGGCGGTGACGACGACATCAGTGGATACGGAAGTCGGTCTCAAGCTGAAATTTAGCTCCAGCGCTTGCCCAGCAAGAATCGGGATGTTTTTCTCTTCGCGCGCAAAGCCATGAGCCTCGACGCTCAAAGTGTAAGTTGCCGCTGGTATTGCTGGAAGCTGGTAGCCGCCGGTTTGATTAGTGGTAGCTTTATAGATGGCTCCGCCGCTGATGTTCTTCGCAACAATGTTAGCGTTTACGACTAGCGCAGCTGAACTGTCTGTCACGGTGCCGGTTACGGTGCCAAATTGCGACGTTTGCTGAGCCTGCACGCTCACAGTAATTATGAAAAGCACAGCAAGGGATAAAATGCTCTTTTTCATTGGGTAGCCTCTCAAGTGTCCTCTGTTTGGTTGCACGGAATGAAGTGTCAAGTGGTGTGACACGCTTCTAAGGCTGCCGTCTTTAGAACAGCCGAGGCAGATGCACTTGCTCCTTTGCTAGCTACAACAAGCGCATTGCGCCTTGGCAAATGCCTGTTCAAGGTCAGCTATCAGGTCGGTTGCAGCAGCTCCGTCGAGGGCGGTAATCCTCTGCTCCAGGACATCCGTTGTCGGATTGCTCGCACGAGAATAGGCAAATCCGATTTCGGCAAATGAGTTCAGGCGGTGCGCACGGGCAACATCTCCCAATTCGAAAGAAGTGGTTTGGTAGATCGGCACTGCAACCGACAGATTGTGTTGCGCTGGGTTGTAGCCGGCTCTCACCCTGAGAGTGTCAAATCCCCACTGCTCCACCATTGTTACGCCGCTCCTCATCGCCGCTATATTCTTCCGGGTTAGTCGAGCGTGTCGGGTATATGCGCCACAAAACTACAGTGGACACCTGAACCAATGACACTGATGATTCCCTTCTCGCAACTGAGAAGAAGGTCGCTCGAATGAGCCTGTGATGAGGGGAAGGCACGCAAAGAGAAGATTTATCTAGTTGCGGTGGCCTGCAGGGCTTTGTGCAAGATAAAAACGAAGGCCCGCCCCAGGCTTGCTGGTTAACGGGCCTTCACGCATATATCCAGACTTCGGAATCTATAACGCTAAGAGATTTGCTCGACAAGTTCCCGCCTTCACCAGCACACACTGTGTGAAGCAACAACAACCCGTAGCGGGATAACGCTTGATAAGCATGAATTGATTTATGCCAGAAGTGTTCTCAATAACTCTGTGCTCACCATCACACGCGGGAGTGATGACGCGCACATTATGGCCGTCAAAGTGCGCGCTTTTGAGGTGAAATCGAGAAGACGGCGCTTGACATATCGACGAGACTTTAGTAGCGTCCAAAACATGATACTCACTCCACACACGTGCTCCAGGACTTCCAATTGTTGTTGCATGGGAGAGTTGTGGAGGAGTGACGATCATGATCCGCATTGACCGCTATACATCAGTGTAAGCTCTTATCGAGCTTTTAGATCAGGCCTCACTCTGCTAACGAGTGAGGCTTTTTGATTGTCTGGATATACCAGCGCCTAACTTGCCTAGACCCCGAATCTTCAACAGACAAACCGGCAATCGAAAAGAGTGGATGTGAATATGAAGGTTGCAGTTGCCAGCGAGAACAAGCTAGTCGTTCATCAGCATTTCGGGCGGGCTACGCAGTTTCTGGTTTATGAGATTGAAGATGCCGAATGCCGTTTGGTGGAGATTCGCAAGAATCAACCGCCTTGTGGAACGGCGCAGCAAGATGGCGAGTTGGGGCACTCTGAAGACTCCATGCAGAAGACGGTGGATCTGTTAGCAGATTGCCAAGCCGTGGTCGTCGCGCGGATTGGACCTGCAGCCGTCGAGAAACTTTCAAGGTGCGGCATTCAAGCATTTGTAATTCCCGACTTTATCGATTCAGCCATGAAACGGCTCATGGCCAGTGGACGATTGGCCGAATCCGTAGCTCCCGAGGAGAACCGATTCAAATGGCTCAAATAGTTCAGATAAAGACGGGCGATGCCGCAACTATCGAGCAGGAGATTGTTCCAGAGTGCGCGCTGGTCTTGGTGGATGAGTCCGGCTACGATTCGATGTGCACGAGTCATCGCATGCGCACAGCGGGATCTCCATTGCCGTTTCCAGATCTTGAAGGGCGGCATCCATGCTTCAGCGTGACTGCTGAAGGGCATGCTCGCCACGGACGCCTGCATCTACCGGTCATCCCTGGATGCAACATAGCTTGCCGGTTTTGCAAACGTGATTACAGAAATCGTCACGACAACCGCCCTGGCGTTTCGAATCGCATACTGACGCCGGAGGATGCGCTGGAGACGGTGCATCGCGCACTGGAGTTGTGCCCGGCCATCAATGTTGTCGGCATCGCAGGACCGGGAGATACGCTCGTTACCGACTATGCGATACGTACTTTCAAACTGGTGCACGAGGCTTATCCGCATCTCATCAACTGCGTCTCGACCAATGGTCTCTTACTCGCGGAAAAGGCCGAGCAGTTGATTGCTGCTGGTGTGCGCACAATCACTGTCACTGTCAATGCAGTGGAGCCGGATATTCTGAAGCAGATTTGCTCTTCGATCAGTTATGAACATCATCACCTCGTCGGAGACGCAGCGGCGCAGCGGCTAATTGCCAACCAACTGCTGGGTATACGCACGGCCATTGAACTTGGCGCAGTGGTGAAGATCAATACCGTGCTTGTGCCTGGCGTCAATGAACATCATGTTGGCGAAGTTGCTCGTGTCACCGCTGAGGTTGGCGCGTCTTTGATCAATGTAATTCCACTGATCCCTCAACATGAGCTAGCCGATGTGCCGGTTCCAACTGCCCGTCAACTGGAACGCGCTCGCGACGACGCTTCAAAGTATTTGACGGTCTTCAGTCATTGCCAGCGCTGTCGCGCTGATGCATGTGGAATTCCGGGAGTGAATGAATTTGCAGGTCAGCTGTATACCGACGATCTGCCGGCCACCACGACTTTTTCACACGGTTAGTCCTGCACGCGCGGGCTAAACACTATCAGACGCCAAAGGAGGCAGTGAATTCATGAGCACAAAAGCTAAGAAGATCGCAATCTACGGAAAGGGCGGCATTGGAAAGTCCACCACAACGTCAAACATCAGTGCAGCTCTTGCTGAGTCAGGCTACAAGGTTATGCAATTTGGATGCGACCCCAAAAGCGACTCGACCAATACTTTGCGCGATGGAGAATATATCCCATCCGTGCTCGATCTGATGCGCGAGAACCGAAAGGTCGACGCGCACCAAGCCATATTTCGCGGGTTCGGTGGAACTTATTGCGTTGAGGCAGGTGGCCCGCAACCCGGTGTCGGATGCGCAGGCCGGGGCATTATTGCGGCGGTGCAGTTGCTCGAACAACAGGACATCTTCGAGGAACTGGAGTTGGATTATGTGATTTTCGACGTACTGGGCGATGTCGTTTGCGGCGGCTTTGCCGTACCGATCCGTGAAGGAATCGCCGATCATGTCTTCACAGTGTCTTCAGCGGACTTCATGGCGATCTATGCAGCCAATAATCTTTTCCGCGGAATTCAAAGCTACTCCAACACCGGAGGAGCTTTGCTGGGCGGTGTGATTGCCAATTCAATTAACACGCCTTTTCATCGTGATATTCTCGATGACTTTGTAGAGAGAACGCACACGAAGATCATGGAATACATTCCCCGATCTTTGACCGTCACACAATCGGAGTTGCAAGGAAAAACCACAATCGAGGCAGCTCCCGACTCCGAGCAGGCGGATATATACCGCCGTCTGGCCGACCGAATCGCCAAGCACACAAAGTCCACTGTCCCGTCGCCGCTGAGTTCGAGCGAACTCCGTACATGGTCGGCAAGCTGGGCAACGCAGCTCATCGAGAATGAACGGGCCCAACAGGCGCCGGAAAGTGTCTACGCAGGAGTGAACGATGACAATTAATCTCAAGACTTCTGAAGTTCCAAACCGCGAACAGCGCTTGGGAACCATCATCCGCTGGGAGGGTGTAGCTTCCGATCTCGTGCTTGACTCCCATGCTACTTACGGCCCGAAGAAGAACTGCGGACAACAGGGGCGTAAATTGTGCGAATTGGATAGTCCTTTTACGCAAGGAAACATGTGCGCGGAGTGCGTAACCATCGGGCAGGGAATCATGATCAAGGGATCGGTTGTGATTCAGCATTCGCCGATAGGCTGTGCTGCAATCCAGGCCATGATCTCCCGCCTCAACCGCGATATGACCAACCAGCGCGGCTGGAAGCTGGAAAACCCGCGACTGATCTGCAGCAATCTTACAGAAGATGATATGGTTTTTGGCGGTTTAGCAAAACTGGAACAGACGATACGCGATGCATGGAAGCGCTATCATCCAGCGGTCATACTGATTGCGACATCATGCGCTACTGGAATTATCGGCGATGATGTAGACAGTCTAAGCAGCAAGCTCGAAGCTGAAATCGGAGTTAAAGTAGTTCCTATGCACTGCGAGGGCTTCAGGGCCAAGCATTGGAGCTCCGGTTTCGACATCTCCGGTCACGCGATTCTGCGTCAACTCGTCAATAAGAATCCAACGAAGAAGCAGGATGATCTGGTCAATGTCCTGCATTTGGGCGGTCCGGACATATACACGCCTATGCTGGCGAAGCTTGGACTACGGTGCAATCTGGTGATGGGCGGCAGTACGATGAGCCAGCTGGAACAACTCCCGGAAGCAGCTGCGACTGCTGCTATGTGCACAGTTTTGTCTTATCTGGCGGCTGGGCTGGAACAGGAATACGGCGTACCGGAAGTCAAGGTGCCTACTCCTTATGGCCTGAAGGCAACCGACGAATGGCTGCGCGAGGTAGCGCGAATCACTCATCGCGAAGACCGCGTTGAAGAAGTTATTGCCAGTGAGCATGCAAGAATCAAGCCCCAGTTGGATCGCTTGCGCAAGGATCTGAAGGGGAAAAAAGGTTATATCGCTGCCGGCGCAACTTTCGCGCATGGCCTGATTGCAGATCTGCGCGAACTCGAAGTCGAAGTGGACGGGGTACTTTCTTTCCACCACGATCCCGTTTATGACAGCAACGATGTGGAGCAGGATATGCTTGCCGAGGCGATTCAAACCTTCGGTGACGTTCCGCACTACACAGTCAGTATTTCCCAGCATTTCCAGGCGTATACATCCCTGCACCGGTCAAAGCCAGATTTCATCATCGCGCGTCACAACATGGCCGCTTTGGCCGCAAGCCTGGGAATCCCCGGCGCACAGATCAGGTTCTTTAACGATGGCGTTGGTTACGATGGATTGCTGAGAATCGGAGAATTGATTCGCCGGACGCTGCTGACAAAGAAATTCAGCCAGAGCCTCGCGGCTCATTCCTCGCTTCCATATAAGCAGTGGTGGCTTGACCAGACTGATCCATTTGCACTCTCAAGAAAAGAAGTTACTCCAGAAGGGAACAGCCATGCCAATTTCTCTTGCCAATAATGAACTATTGCCGATTATCGAGGATGTTGTTGAGAAGACGAATTCCATTGAACAGGTCCGTTATATCTGCTCGATGGGCTCTCTCGCGAGTGTGCTTGCGATTCCTCGTGCAACCCCAATCACTCACTGCGGTCCCGGTTGCGCGAATAAGCAGATGGGCAGCATCGCCGGACTCAACGGCTACCAGGGCGGTGAGTTCTATATTCCCAGCACGAACGCCACAGAGCAGGAAGTTGTGTTCGGTGGCGCCGTGCGACTGAATGAACTGATTGAGGCGACTCTCAAGATCATGGATTCGGATCTGTTCGTCGTCTTGACCGGGTGCATCTCAGATCTGGTAGGCGATGATGTTGGCAGTGTCGTGCGCAAATACCAGAAGCAGGGCGTACCGATCGTTTATGCGGAAACCGGAGGTTTCAGAGGCAATAACTTCACCGGACATGAACTTATAACCCGCGCAATCATCGACCAGTTCGTGGGTGACTATGACGGCCCGCGCGAAACCGGGTCCGTAAACATCTGGTCCCTCCTGCCTTTTCAAAACCCTTTCTGGCGCGGCGATTTCACTGAGATTAAGCGGGTTCTTGAAGGCATCGGGCTGAAAGTGAATATTCTCTTTGGGCAGGAATCGGCAGGCGTTTCTGAGTGGAAAAACCTTCCCAAGGCGCAGTTCAATCTGGTGCTTTCGCCGTGGCTCGGACTGACAACAGCAAAACACTTGGAGAAGAAGTATGGACAGCCTTTTCTGCACGTTCCAATTATTCCCATTGGTGCCGATCAGACCAGCGCATTTCTTCGTCAGGTAACGCAGTATGCGGGGCTTGATGAAGCTCGCACCGAGGCCTTCATTGCAGCTGAAGAAAAGCATTACTTCAACTACCTGAAGGACTTTGCCGGATTTTACACCGGATATACCTGCCAATATCATCTCCCTTCGCTCTCGGTGGTGTTGAGCGAAAGTGCGTATAACCTGGCCATCACCAAGTTTATTGTGAATCAGTTGGGGCTCACTCCCGGCCGGCAGATCATCACAGAGAATCCGCCGGAAGAATTCCGTGATGCAATACGCGCTGAATTTCGTAACATCGCTGAAGACGTAACAGCAGAAGTCGATTTTGAAGAGGACGGATACTTTATTCACAAAAGAGTCCAGGAAACCGATTTCTCAGACCACACGCCCGTTGTGTTCGGTACTACTTGGGAAGGAGAACTGGCCAAGAATTTGAAGGGCTTTCTGGTTGAGGTAGGTTATCCGAGTACCGACGAGGTTGTCCTATCGCGTTCTTACATCGGGTATCGTGGTGCGCTGGCACTTTTGGAGAAGATCTACACAACCGTGGTTCGGGCAAGTACCGCTGCCTGACCGATTGCGAATAAAACTCCTTAACGGATGTCAATATGAGTCATTGCCGCTGAGTTCCAATGTGTCGAGCATTGTGATCGATGCTACGCAAGTAAGTTCGTCACATCTGAACGCTCGATCAAGCCGCTGAAATCTGCATCTGTAGAGGTAACATCGTGGCAATCAATCTCATGACTCCAGTGGTGCTCACGCGCGACCAGCGTTTGGAGAGGGACCAGCATCCGCTGGGAGGGAGCGGCCTCTGATCTTGTGTCGGACTCCCTTCGTGCGCGTGATTCTGGCAAAGGTTACCGGCATCGGGGACGGGAACTGTTGAATTGTGAATTGAAATGAAGACTGCACTGGAACATTCTCTGCTTAAGTTCGACTTCAACAAGGAGAAATATGCCGCTCGACATTGAAGATTTACAACACTTTCAGTTACGAAGTCTGCAAGCGGTTGCCCACAGTCGCGTCGCTTTGATCCAGTGCATCCATGAGAAACTGTGCGTCCTATCGTTCGCCCAAACTATTGCGAGATCTGGCTAATTGATGGGCGACCTTTTCCGACTACTCCGACGGAATCGCAACTATCGCTTCACTTGGACCGGCCAAATTGTCAGCGAAATTGGCGATAACTTCAACAATATCGCTGTCTTTGCTCTGGCCATGGCGCTCACGCATTCAGGCATGGTTGTTGCGGGCGTTCTTTTAGCGCGCGCCATCCCTGCCATCACCATGGGGTCGATCGCCGGTGTGATCCTCGATCGCTTCGACCGCAAGCGGATCATGATTGCCAGCGACCTCATCCGAGCGTTCGTCGCTCTGGGCTTCATCTCTGCCGTTATCTCGCACAGAATCTGGGTTCTTTACGCATTCAGTGCACTGCTTATGGCCGCGTCACCCTTCTTTTCCGCCGGGCGGTCCGCAATTTTGCCCACGATTGTGAGCCCCGAAGAAATCCATACCGCAAACTCGTTTACGCAGACAACTCAGTGGATGACACTTACAGTTGGAACTTTTCTCGGCGCCACTGTGGTAGCCATAGGATATAAATGGGCATTCGTGTTCAACGCGCTTTCGTTTGCCTTCTCCGCTTGGTGCATCTGGCGACTGGAAGCGCCGGATGTAACGGGATTTCGCGTCCGGCGCACGATCCTCATGGAGAATGATGGACTCCGGCCCTTGGAGGAGTATCGCGAAGGGCTGCGGTACATGCGTTCGGTGCCGCTTATCTTCGCCATCGCACTGCTTTCTGTGGGATGGGCCACAGGCGGCGGGGCGGCGCAAATTCTCTTCACACTTTTCGGTGAAGTGGTTTTCAACCGCGGAGCTTCAGGCATCGGGATGATCTGGGGTTGTGCCGGCCTGGGGCTGTTGTTTGGCGGAGTTATTGCAAGCTGGCTCGGAAAGCGGCTTTTTTTCAATGGTTACAAGCTTGTTGTGTTCGTCGACTTTGTCGTGCATGGCGCCACGTATGTCCTGTTTAGCCGCGCGCAACGGTTTGACCTTGCGCTGCTTTTCATTTTCCTGTCGCGTGCTTGTATGGCCATCAATTCTGTCCTCAACTATTCCTACCTCTTAAGTACAATCGACAATCGATTTCGCGGACGTGTCTTCGCCACAATTGATTCTTTTACATGGAGCATGATGATGGTTTCGATGATGAGCGCTGGCATTGCCTCTACGCATTACAACCCGCGCGTAATTGGCACTGTCGCGGGTCTTATGAGTTCGACTACAGCAATATTCTGGGGATGGGCGAACTGGGCGGGCCACCTTCCTCTCCCAGCTTTTGCGACGGGGGAGCAACGGGAGTTGGAAGTTCATCCGGATCGCACCGTTTGAATTCTTCCAACGATGCTACAACCTATTGTTCTCCAGAACCAGGATTTGTTTGATTCATAGCTCTGAAACCTCCAAGTGTCACAATCGTCCGCCTTTATGTGGGTGGAAACGCACTGAAGACGCTCCGGAGGTAAAACCTAATGGGTGAGAAGCGAAACTGGTCTTTTCATCTGTCTTTCAACTCCTCTCAGAAGGATGATTTTCAGGGATCACGAGTCACCTCGGACGCCTTCCTACTGCTGGTTCAGGAGCTGGATGAAAAGCTCGGGCGGAGCTAACTGATCTGCAACAACCTCATCGATCATCGTCGCGGCAAGAACACACAACTGCCTTTTCCGGATTTGCTGCGCCAGTCGATCTAGAGCCACATGGCAGGATATGAAGACCTCAACGACAACGAGTGCCTTTCCAATGACCCGACCTTTCGCCTGATTGGCTCAGAGAAGATTCGCGACCTTGGTGCGGCCCTTCTCTCGCAGCTCCATTGGTTTGAGACTCAGGTACTGACGCAAGCTACGAATCTCAACGGGCCTGAGGCCATGAGCCGGGAATTGATTGCAAAGGCCGAAGGTCCGGAGCAGGTGTTGCCGGACGGTGCTCGATATGGACTCGACCGAGATTCCGGTCTTCGGTGAGCAGGAACAGAGCGCCTGCAACACGCACGATGCATCCACCTGCGATCGCCCGCCGCTGCTGTTCAATAGCGGAAACGACCGCGTGGCCGCAAAACTGCAGCAAGCAACATTCACAGTGCAGAAGATTGGAAGCAACTTCTGCTGCCGGAGGTCGAGCGACTGCACAAGCCGCGCAAGGAGGTCTGGTGCGTTCTCCGCGATCCCTTCCTGTGATCGAACATGGCTACTGACGATTCTGATCAAGACGTAGCGCGGGCGAATTTGTGAATTGAAGAAAATCGTTGACATTCCAAGGTTGAACCTTCGATAATTCTTCTACCATTATGTCTGGAACACCGACCTTCCGTTCAGCTAGCATGCGCTGTTGCTGTTGTTGCCGCCCGGCAAACAACTGTCGGTAGTTCCTGTCTCAAATCTCTGACAGTCCCCCAAATCTCCATTCATTAAACACAATCCAATAGGAGGCCATGTGAGTGCCCATCCAGGGTTCTTTCTTCGTCGTGCATTCGTTTTTGTTGCACTGCTTCTTCTGACATTCTGCGTCAAGGGATTTGCGCAGGGTGGCGCCAGCGGTGCCGTTCAAGGCGACGTTCGCGACTCATCCGGCGCCCTGGTTGCCGGAGCAGAGGTAACACTTGCCGGAGGAGCTGGAGGCATTGTGCGCGTGGTTCGCACCAACGGTGAGGGCTCCTTTGCCGCGACTTTGCTGCCGCCTGGGAGTTATCGTGTCGAGGTGAAAGCCGCCGGATTCGCACCCGGAGTTGCGGAAGACGTTCAAGTGCGCGTTACTGAAACTACACGCCTGTCACTGGCCCTTAAACCAGGGGCAGTGGCCACCGAAGTCAGCGTGGATGCGCAAGTGGCTGCCGTGAACACCTCCGATGCTTCTACCGGCGAGGCAATCGGTTCCGGCACCATTGAGAATCTTCCGCTTGCAACGCGAAACTTCCAGCAACTGCTCACACTGTCGACGGGAACTGCGGCTTCGCTCAACCAGAATGCTTCGCTGGGGCGTGGCGATGTACGCATTGATGTGAACGGGCAGCGCGAGGACAACAATAACTATCTCATCGACGGCATCACGGCCACTGATTACAACGTGGCCGAGCTAACCAACACACCCCTGCCCAGTCCCGACGCCATCGGCGAATTCCGCGTGCAGACAAGCCTCTACGACGCTACCCAGGGACGCAATGGCGGAGGGAACATCAACGCCATTCTCAAGACAGGAACGCTCCAGTTCCACGGCTCCGCGTTCGAGTTCCTGCGCAATACTGCGCTTGACGCTAACGAGTGGTTTCTCAAGTCCGAGAACCAGCCCAGGCCTGACGTGAAGCAGAACATCTTCGGCGGCGGTGTTGGCGGCCCAGTCTCTCCCAAAGGGAAACTTGGCTTCTTCTATCTGAACTGCCAGGGAACCCGCCAGACCAGCGGCCTCTCTAACGGTACAATCATTCAATCTTCGATCCCGGTGCTTCCTGCCGACCGCTCGGCGCAGTCGCTGGTCGATACCTTCTTTCCCGCCGCAGCGAGTTATGCTTCTGTCTCAGCCTCGCAGATTGATCCCGTCGCCCTGAAGTTGCTCAACTTCAAAAGTGATCAGTTCGGAAGCAATCTGCTGATTCCCTCCGTCAGCGGTACTCCGGGGGAAACGGGAACCTTTGAATTCAGCCGTCCCGGAATCTATCGGGATGACCAGGTGACGGCTTCCTGGGATAAGTCCATCCGCAATGGAACCGATACCCTCTCGGCGCGCTACTTCTATACAAACTTCGAGTCATTGCTCCCCTTCGGGGCCGGGGGCCTGACAGCCTCGCTAGGCGGCAGCATCGCTCGCACTGACCTCAACTTTCCGCTCGATTTGCCAGTGCATGATCGCCTGTTGATCTTCCGCGAGACACACGTCTTCTCGCCCGCATGGGTCAACGAAGCGCGTTTCGGTTATATACGCATTCACAACGACTCGATCAATAGTCCAATCGTTACCGCGAGCGACTTGGGAATCGACCGGCCAAACTCAAACATGGACAATCTTTCTTACAAGTTCACGTTCAATAGTCTCGGCATCAACATCGGACCTACCCCCGGCGCCAACCAGGACCAATTGCAGAACAATCTCGTCGCATCCGATACTGGCAGCTACAGTCGCGGCAAGCAGTTGATCCGCTTTGGCGGAGAATACGATCGTGTCAATCTCGATAAGTCCTTTCCGCAGGAGTTCAACGGCCAGCTCTTCTTCAGTCCCTCCTCCGGCTACACCGATTTCCAGAATTTCCTGCTCGGCGATCCAGCCTTTTCCTACGGAGGCAGCGGTGTCTACAACCACCAATACCGAGCCAACGATTACGCGCTATTTGCGCAGAACGACATCAAGGTCACGCATTCTCTTACGCTTAATTTAGGCGTTCGCTGGGAGTTGGTGGGCGCCTATTATGACAAGCTCTATCACATTGGAAACACACACGCCGACTTGGCCAGGGCAGGCAAGGAGCCTTACGTTTATCCCATTGGCATTGATGAGTACAAGGTTCCCGGACTGATTGGATCGACCAGTTCCACCACACTCGACAACAACTACGCCAGCGACTGGGGACCGCGCTTCGGCTTTGCCTATGACCTAGGCGGCCACGATCATACTTCGATCCGCGGCGGCTACGGAATCTACTATGTACGCGAAGACGTGGGCAATGTCGATCAACTTTCCTATGTCCCGCCCATCCTGCCCATGACTTTTCCCGGCGGCACTCCCGATTCCATGAGCAATCTCTTCGCGACCGGTGGCGGGCAGCTTCCGGTCGGCGGAGTTCTTGATCCGAATTACATTCCGGTGCTCTCACAGATCACAAGTTTTCCGAACAACGACACGACCCAGGCGCCAAACTTCAACAACAACAGCATCAATTTTCTTTCCCTTGAAGTTCCGCGCCGCTTTGTCTCGCCCAGCACTGAGCAGTGGAACCTGACCATTCAGCAAAACTTACGGCAAGGCTGGGTGTTGGAAATCGGCTACATTGGCACAAAAAGCACCCACCTGCGCGAGACCCGCGATGCAATCCAGTCATATGATGCTCGCCTAGGCCCGATCACAGTTACAGGGGCTGACGGAACAACTTACACCATCACTCAAAACACGGCGAACAATGTAAACGCACGCAGCCGCGCAGTGGGACTTGGCGTGGGCGGATACCAGCTCTTTGCCGACGATGCAAACTCCAACTATAACGCCCTGCAATCCACCTTAGCCCACCGCTACGCAAACGGACTCCAGGTCGAAGCAGCATATACGTGGTCGAAGACCATCGACGAAACCTCTACCGGCAACACTGCCTTTAACACTGCCGTCAACGACCAGACCAGCCTCAAGGATTCCTATGGCCTCTCTGACTTCGATCGCTCACAGAGGCTGACACTGGAATATGTATACGAACTTCCATTCCTGCGCACTGCACATGGGCTGCTCAAGACTGCCGGCTCCAGATGGGTTGCGAGCGGAATCACGACTTTCCAGTCCGGAACTCCTATCACGGTGCTTGACTCAGGAGCCGGCGTGGCATTCGGACTTGGGGGAACAGGTACTCCAACCACGCCGGAGTTGGTGGGAACAGCTGGGCAAGGAGTTACTCACGGCAGTCTTCACAGTCGATTGAATAGTTATTTGAATGTCGCCAATTTTACTCCGGCGCCAGCAATCGGACCCGATGGTTCGACGGGCTTCGGCAACCTCGGTAGAAATACGTATCGTGGGCCATTTCAACAAAACTGGGACTTCACTCTGCGCAAGAGCTTTGCAATCCGCGAACAACAGCGCTTCGAGTTCAGCACCGACTTCTTCAATCTCTGGAATCATCCTGTGTTCTCAAGCCCGTCATTCGTCGACGTCGAAAGTCCCAGCAACTTCGGGCAAATCACCAGTACGCAAGGATCGCCTCGGCTGATCCAATTTGCAGGAAGGATCTCATTCTAATGAGCTGTCACGACAATCAAGGAAGAATCTCCATGCTGGAGCGCGACCAGGTAACAAAAGAGGTGGGCGCGCTCTATGACAAACTGCTCGCCGATCGCGGCCTCGTACCTAATATGTTCAAAACCGTTGCGCGGGTGCCTGCGCTGGCGCAGGGATTCGCGGCGCTGTTAGGACCGTTAATGGGCAATGGCCACCTTGTGGCCTGGTACAAGGAACTGATCTCCATTCGCGTTGCTTCGCTGAATACCTGCGAATATTGCGTCTCGTCGCACAGCTATTTGGCCAAGCTGCGTGGGGCGTCACCTGAGCAGATTGCCGCTGTTGACAGTTACGAAAGCGGTCCCTTTAGTGAGAAGGAGAAAGCCGGATTTCGTTACGCGGACCTGCTGCACGCCTCAGCACATAGCATTGACAACGCAGCCTGGGAAGACATCCGACTTCATTACAACGAAGAAGAAATCATCGAACTTACGGCAGTGGCTGCTGCCTTTGAATTCTTTCCTCGCTTCGTCGCTGCGCTTGAGGTTCCCATCACACCAATTCCAGAGGAGACTGGACGCTAAATGCAATCTATCCTTCGGAACACTTTCTTTGTCTTTTGCGTGCTGGGTCTTTCCGCTTCCGGTTCCGGCCTGCTCTCAGCACAGCAACTTCCTGAGGCTCTGCCAGTCTCGCAACAGCAGTTGCAGCAGACCTATGAACGTGTTCTAAAGGAGATCTATGCAATTCCAATTTTTGACAACCACAGCCATCCCGGATATGCGGACGATCCGGATGTAGATGCCATGGCGGCGCCACCGGGAAATGCAGCACTGCGGCTGCGCCCGGATAATCCAGAACTGATTGCGGCCTCCAATGACCTCTTCGGATATCCTTTCGACGACGCGACTCCGGATCATCTCCAATGGCTGGCGAACAAGAAGACTGAGTTACGGCGCACGAAGGCAGGCGACGAGTATTTCACTCAAATACTCGATCACTTGAAGATCGAGCAGGCGCTGGCGAATCGGGTGAGTCTAGCGTCTTATCTTTCGCCGAAGCGCTTTCGATGGGTATTCTTTGTCGATTCGCTGCTGTTTCCCTTCGACAACCGGAACATTGTCGCGCGCAACGGCGATGAAGCAGTCTACGTTCCGCTTCAGGAAAAGAAACTGCACAATGAATTGAAGCAGGAAGGACTGGACAAGCCTCCCGCCAGCTTCGATGCCTACCTTGCCTTTGTTACAAAGCTGCTCGAAGACAATCAGCGGCATGGCGGTGTGGCGATCAAGTTTGAAATCGCCTACTTTCGCCCGCTTTTGTTTACGGACCCTGACAAGCGAGCGGCAGCAGATGTATACGAAAAGTACCGCGCCGGCAGCGTTCCAGACGATCGTGAATACACCATCTTTCAAGACTATCTATTTCGCTGTCTGATTCGCGAGGCCGGACGGCTGCATTTGCCCGTCCACATCCATACCGCGGTGGGCATCGGCGACTATTACAACGTGACCGGAGGAAATGTTATGAATCTTGAAAACATCCTCCGCGACCCGCGTTATGAAAGCACTACGTTTGTGCTGCTGCATGGCGGATATCCATTTCAAGATCAAGCTATTTGGCTCGCCGCGCGCAAGAACGTCTATCTGGACACATCGCTGATGGAGCTATACCTTTACCCGGAGGAATTCAGTCAAGTGCTTCGGCGCTGGCTCCTGCTCTATCCCGATAAGATTGTCTTTGGTTCAGATGCCTTTCCATTCAATGATGCCGTGGGCGCGGAAGAGAGCTACTGGATCGCCGTCCGCTCTGTGCGCACTTCTCTTGCCGCAGCGCTGGCGAAGATGATCGTGCAGCACGAGGTATCGGAAGAGAAGGCGCTTGTTTTCGCTCACGCCTATTTACACGACAACGCGGTCGGCCTTTATGCAAAGTAGTTGGCAGTGCGAATCGCAGATGCAGACGTCTCAGTAGTACCGTGCCTTGACACTGCCGTGATCGTCCGCTAAGATGTGGCCATGTCGTTGAACCTCCAGAGGATTGCCGTCTTCACACTGTGTTGTACGTCTGTACACAGGCAGGGTGTACTCTGGCAGGTGGAGGCTAGGCAAAATCCCCAGTTGACCTAGTTTCAGCTAAAGAAGTTTCTTAGCCCACCGCCAGATGTTGATCTGGCAGGTGGGTTTCTTATTTATGGCCCACCAGAGCACAGATGATCCTGGCGACTTCCCTTCACCCAGCAGGTAAGCGCAGCTTAACCGAGAAATATGGAGAAGCCTGATATGAACCAGACTGTGCGCATAGTGCTGCCAATTGTGATTTCGTCGCTACTGATTGTGAATTCAGCGTTTGCGACGGATGGATACTTTCTGACTGGATATGGGACAAAGCAACAGGGTCAAGGCGGGGCGGGTGTCGCCAAGCCTGGAGACAGCCTTGCGGGCGCGACCAACCCTGCCGGGCTCACTCTGGTTGGCAATCGCTTCGATATTGGGTTGACACTGTTCCGGCCGAATCGTGCGGCAACAATTATTGGGAACCAGTTACCGCCGGGCTATCCAGATGTCAATGGGACGTACGATGCCAACCGGGTCAAGAACTTCGAACTGCCCGAACTGGGTTACAGCCTTCAGTACAGCCCCAATCTGACGCTAGGCGTGGCAATCTACGGCAATGGCGGATTGGATACCTCATATACGCAGCCTATTGGGCTCTTTGGCACCACCAGGGGCGGGGTCGATATTGAACAAGTGTTTATCTCGCCCACGCTGGCGTACAAAGCCGGCGCGCATAACTCGTTCGGGATAGCCGCGAATATCGCCATCCAGCGTTTTTCGGCTGAAGGATTGCAGAACTTTGCTCTCCTTTCGAGCGACCCGGCGCATTTGACCAATACCGGGCACTCCTATGCTGCAGGCGGTGGCGTGCGCGTGGGCTGGCTGGGTGAGTTAAACAAAGCGGTCAGCGTCGGCGCAACTTATCAGAGCCGGACTTACCTGAGCAAATTCGACCGCTATAGCGGACTCTTCGCTGAGCACGGGGGCTTCGACGTTCCAGCCAACTTCGCCGGCGGTGCGGCAGTGAAGCTTGGCTCAAAAGCGACGCTGCTTTACGACGAAGAGCGCATCCTCTATGGCCAGGTGAAGTCGATTGCCAACACCTTGGCGAGCACCTCGCCGCTTGGGTCTGACAATGGACCAGGCTTTGGATGGCATGACATCAACGTGGCCAAAGCCGGGATTGACTATGACGTTAGCCCGTCGCTGACACTGCGAGCAGGGTACAATCACGGCGGCGTTCCCTTCTACAATTCGCAGACTTTCTTCAATATTCTGGCGCCGGCTGTCACCAAGGATCACTTGCACGTGGGAGCAACCGTAGCGTTGAAGGATGGGAAAAAGATCAGTTTTGCGTATATTCATGCCTTCAATAACACGGTGAATGGCGTGAACTCAATTCCGGCGGCGTATGGTGGCGGTGAAGCAAATCTGAGCATGTATCAGAATTCGTTTCAGGTTGCGTTTGGCTGGAACAGGAACAAGAAGAAGTAGTGGGCGCATGGTTCGCGCCGAAGCAAAGGTGAATGGATATGACAACCATTGTTTCAGGGGAGTGGCCGTGGTATGTGGCGGGTCCGTTGATTGGACTCTTCGTGCCTGCGCTCTTGATCGTGGGCAACAAATCGTTTGGAATATCGAGCAATCTGCGGCATCTTTGTTCTGCGATTGCTCCGGGGCGAGTGGAGTTCTTTCGTTACGATTGGAAAAGGACAGGAGCTTGGAACCTCTTGTTTCTGGCCGGAGTTCTAATTGGCGGATTTATCGCGTCACACGTAGGAGCGGCTCATCCTATAGCTATCTCCGCGGAGACCAAGACTGCGCTGACTAAACTGGGTATCCACGATTTCTCGGGAATAGCGCCACGCGAAGTCTTTAATTGGCACGCTCTTCTCACGCTACGCGGTTTTATTTCAGTGGTCGTGGGAGGGTTTCTGGTGGGTTTTGGGACGGCGTACGCAGGAGGCTGCACCTCAGGTCACGCGATCAGCGGATTGGCCAACTTCGAGTTGCCATCGCTGATTGCAGTCTTCGGCTTCTTTGCCGGCGGGCTTGCGGCCACCTATTTGATTCTGCCGCTTCTGTTGGGGGGAGCATGACAAAACCAACAGCTCTTGAGGTTGAAAACATTGAAAGTGACCGGGGTGTGGGGCATCCGGGTTTGCTTGTCGTTTATTTGCTTTTGGGGATTGCATTCGGAATAGTGCTTACCCGGTCGGAGGTGGTTTCCTGGTTTCGCATTCAGGAGATGTTCCGCTTTCAGTCATTTCGCATGTATGGGATTATCGGCTCGGCGATTGCTACGGCGGCAGCTTCTGTCGCAATGATCAAAAGGGCTAAGTTGAAAGCCATCTCCGGCGAAGTCATTGCGATTCCTCGCAAAGAATTGGGAAGCGGAATCCGGTACGCAGTGGGCGGCACGATCTTCGGATTGGGGTGGGCACTGACCGGTGCCTGTCCCGGGCCGCTCTTTGCGCTGATCGGAGACGGCGTATCGGTGATGATTGCAGCGGTTCTCAGCGCACTTCTAGGCACTTGGGTGTATGGATGGTTGAGGCCACGGCTACCTCATTGAATTTCGAGTCGTGCTCATTAACTCTCCATGTGCTTGTTCAACCAAAACTCTTTGAGCTCTCCGTCTCCCTCTATTTTGGCGCAATCGGCTGTGGAACCCTCCTGGCTGAACTTGTATCCAGAGCGCCGGGCGCATCTTCCATCCCTCTCGAACATCTTAACAAGCAGAGCAACCCCAGACAGTTGGGTAGGTCTTGGGCAGCTCTCATCAGATGTCATCAAGGAGTATTCGATTTATGCCTTCTCTGTTAGACCCCATTCAGATCGGAGACATGAACCTGCCGAACCGCGTCATCATGGCTCCGCTTACCCGCCTGCGCGGCACGCCCAACCACATCCCCACAGCACTCATGGTCGAATATTACGCACAGCGCGCGAGTGCCGGATTGATTATCTCTGAGGGCGTCCCGGTTGTGCCGCAGGGCGTTGGTTATGCGAATGTGCCAGGCATCTGGTCGCCGCAGCAGGTCGAAGCCTGGAAGCCGGTGACCGAGTCCGTGCACGAAGCGGGAGGCCGCATCTTTGCACAGATATGGCATGTGGGTCGCATCTCGGATCCGCGCTTTCTGGAAGGCAGGCTTCCGGTTGCTCCCAGCGCTATTCAGCCTGCTGGCCATGTAAGCCTGGTGCGTCCCCTCACCGAATTTGTGACGCCACGCGCACTCGATAAGTCCGAGATTCCGGGCATTGTCGAGGCATACCGCAAAGGAGCGGAGAACGCGAAGCAGGCCGGCTTTGACGGCGTGGAAATGCACGGGGCAAACGGCTACCTGCTCGACCAGTTTCTGCAGGATGGATCTAACCATCGCACCGACGAATACGGCGGATCGATCGAGAACCGTGCCCGGCTTATGCTGGAAGTTACCGATGCTGTGGTCTCCGTTTGGGGAGCCCCGCGAGTGGGCATGCATCTGGCGCCACGGGGAGATGCGCATGATATGCAGGATTCAAACCCGGCAGCCACCTTCGGCTATGTTGCGCGGGAGCTCGGCAGACGCGGGCTTGCCTTTCTGTGTGTACGCGAGTTCATCGGGCCCGACCGGTTGGGTCCGCAGCTCAAAAAGCAGTTCGGCGGCGTCTACATCGCGAATGAGAAGTTCAGCAGAGAACAAGCAGAGCAGGTCATCCAGACCGGGGAGGCCGATGCGGTGGCCTTCGGCCAGCTCTTTATCGCCAACCCCGATCTGCCGGCTCGCTTTGCCGGCAACGCGCCGCTCAACACGCCGGACCCTGGCACGTTCTACGCGCCGGGGCCCCACGGCTATACCGACTATCCTGAGCTGAGTGCGTAGAGGAAAAGAAGAGTTTGGCTCGCAGCAGAGTTGGTCCACTGCCAGGCGAGGGCAAGAGAAATCGGGGAGACACGATGAATGAGACGGTCCGTCTGTTACGGGCTCATCGCAGCAGTCGCAGCTACAAGAGCAACCCTATCCCCGAGGAAGTTCTTGATCCATCATAGAGTCCGCACATCGAGCCCCCACATCCATCAACAGCCAGCAGATTTCACTCGTGGTCGTCCGCCATGCCGCCAGCCGCGCACGCATCGCAGAAATCGCGGCTGGCCAGCCATGGATAGCGCAGGCCCCAGTATTCATTGCGGTGGTCGCGGACTTTTACAAAACAGGCCTCGGCGTCGAGAAGGCAGGCGCCGAGCAGGTGTTCCAACGCAGCCCGGAGGCTATTGTCGCCGCAGTGAGCGACGCTGGAATCACAATGGCGACGCTCATGACTGCGGCGCGCGCCTTCGGTCTCGGCATCGTCCCCGTAGGCGGCATTCGCCGCGATCCACAGGCGATGATCGATCTGCTTGGGTTGCCACCGAATACTTTTCCTGTAGCCGGAGTCGTGCTCGGCTACGTTACCGAAGAGGCTCCGCAAAAGCCGCGCATGGCGATCGAGAGCTTTCGCCACGAGGAGAAGTATCATCCGGAAGCGCTGAAGCCAGCGATTGACGCCTATGACCCGGCCTTGCAGGAGTATTGGAAGAAGATCGGGCGCGCCGACGGGCTGACCTGGTCGGCCAATATGGCGCAGCACTATAGTGCATTTTCCCGGCGTATCAAGTCCATCGCTCAAAAACAAGGCTTCACGATCGAGGTGTAACCAAGCGTGCTGCACCAGTTTTCGCGAATGCACCGAACACATGCCGATGCCCTTGCCGTTTGATCGACGGCGCGACCAGCATGGATCGCCCGCGTTTCGATGCGCGCTTGTTTGACACGTTTTTATCAGCTTTCATTCATCCGGACATCAGATCCCTTCTCCATTTGAATCGTGTGTGCGTAGATGCACAAGATGCATATATTCCGGATTGTTTGGATCGGCGGCCAGCGCCTTCTGCTCGCGAAAATGGTCCGCCGCGCCGATGCGTTTGTGCAGTTTGCAGTCTTCACCAACGGGGCAGACTTTCACCCGTTGCGCGAATGTGTCGCATACCGATGGGAAGCTACCTCCAACGAATCCCAAAGCTGTTTTGCGCTCAGCAACGCGTACACCTGCTTGTTCAATCGCAAGATTTCGTTGTGGACTCAGAATCAGGTGGCATTCACGGTAACACATGTTTGCATCGCATCTGACAGTCAACAACTTGACACCACATTCAGGGCGTATATAATTTCAGTCATATGAAAAGGCATGCATCCTCGATCACTTCGCTATCGACATCCACTCTAGCTGGACGCGGCTCCTCGCTGCGCGCTGAGTTGGACGCGACGTGTTGTCGGGCCTGCTAATCAAGTTCCAGAGATCTCCGGCGTGACCGCTAGGCAGAGTGCCTACTTGGGATTGATAAGTTCTCTGGGCTAAATCGAAAACACAATTCAATTCTGTCTGTAGCTCTCCAGGGTACCCGTATTTGCGGGACGTGGGAGCGCTCCATCTATTCATTTCAAAGGAGGAAATCATGCGTAAGCCGTATTCAGGCATCCGCCAATATCTCGGTTTTGCGGGAGCCTTGTTGTTTTGCTTCGCTGTATCTGCGCCAGTGCTTGGACAAGTTGCCGGAGGCACAATCCAGGGTGTTGTCTCCGATCCGTCGGGAGCTTCGATTGCAAACGCTCAGGTGACGGTCACCGAGATTGCAACCAGCATAAACCGAACGGTGAGCACCAACTCCACTGGCTTCTATACCGTTCCGAATTTGCGGCCTTCCGTATACTCGGTCAGGGTCACGGCGCAAGGTTTCTCAAGCGAGATTGCAGGAAGCCTGTCTCTGACTGTTGGGGCAAGCCTGACAGCGAACTTTGCCCTGAAGATCGGTGTGTCCACCGAGGATATGGAAGTGCGAGATACTGCCGCCAATATCGATCTGGTCACATCGAATATCAGCGAAGTTGTAGACAGCACGACCATACGCCAACTGCCGCTGAATGGACGCGACTGGTCGCAGTTGATCACATTGCAGCCTGGAGCCGACGAAGTGCGCAATCAATCTACGGTTGGCGGCGCGGGCACCTCCGATGTAAACCGCGTGCTCCGCGGCTTTGGCAACCAGATGAGCATCGCAGGTACGCGGCCGCAGCAAAACAACTATCGCCTCGATGGAATCAGCTTCAACGACTACACCAATGGTGCGCCCGGAGGCGTTCTGGGCAACATCACCGGAGTCGATGCAGTGCAGGAGTTCTCCGTCATCACGACGAATTACTCTGCCGAGTACGGTAAGACATCCGGCGGCGTAATCAATGCGGTCACCCGCTCGGGAACTAATCAGTATCATGGCAGCGCCTACGAATTCATTCGCAACAGCGCTCTAGACGCCAGAAACTACTTCGATGCGGCTACGATCGCGCCCTTTCGGCGAAACCAGTTTGGCGGTACGGTTGGCGGGCCTGTGATTCGCGACAAGACATTCTTCTTCTTCAACTATGAAGGATTGCGCCAAGCGCTTGGGGTGTCTGAATCGGATCGTGTGCCTTCGCTCAACGCGCGCAATGGCATTCTCTCCACCGGCAATGTTACGGTCGATCCCGCAGTAACGCCCTACTTGGCCTTCTGGCCAAAGCCGAATGCCGGAGTGGATGCTTCGGGGGATGTTGGCAATTATCGAGTTGCCACAAACCAGATCGGAAATGAGAACTTCTACACGGGGAAGATCGATCACCACTTTTCCAGCCACGACAGTGTGGCCGGTACCTTCCTTTACGACACGACGGATCTTTCGCAGCCTGACGCGCTGAACAATCTGCACTTTGTGAATAAGGATGCGCGCACCTTCTCCAGCATCGAGGAGACGCACATCTTCAGTCCTAGTCTGTTGAATACGGTCCGCTTTGGGTTCAGCCGTAACCATGCCATCTCGAACACCTCCGATCCCATCAATCCTCTGGCTGCCGACCCCTCGCTCGGATCGGTCCCAGGACGGCCTGCGCCATTTCTGATCGTGCCCACATGGTCCAATTTCTATGGTGGAGTCGGCGGTTTTCCAAACTTCGTGATCGGCTGGAATTCGTTCCAGCTTTACGACGATGCATTCGTGAATCGTGGCAATCATACCTTCAAATTCGGTTTTGCCTTCGAGAGAATGCAGTCCAACAACTTCATGCACTTCACGCAGAATGGCCGCTTCAGCTTTGCCAGCGTCCAGGATTTCCTGACCGACAACCCTCACGCCTACAGTGTTCAATTGCCGAGCGGTGAGTCAGAGCGCGGCTTGCGGCAATCCCTCTTTGGAGGTTATGCGCAGGACGACTGGCGGATTCTGCATAACCTGACAATCAATTATGGTGTGCGCTATGAGGCTACGACCGTGCTCACTGAGGTGCATGGGCGGCTTGCCACCCTGCGCAACATGACCGACACGCAGATGCATCTTGGCGACCCCTACTACAACAACCCTACGCTGAAGGATTTCTCCCCCAGACTCGGAGTTGCCTGGGACCCCTTCGGTTCAGGCAAAACCGCTGTGCGCGCCGGATTCGGAATCTATGACATACTCCCTTTGCCTTACACAATTCTGATCAGCGGGGCTGGCTCGGCGCCATTCACGATTGACCCGACACTGGTCCGTCCTGGAGCAGGCACTTTCCCGAACGGGGCCTACAGCCTTGCCTTGAATGCAGTCGCCCAAGGTCCCCTGGTCAGCGAGCGCGTCTCCTACTTCGAGCCGAGTCCGCCGCGCAGTTTCACCTATAATTGGAACCTCAATGTGCAGCAGGAGATTGCTGCAAATGGGAAACTGACCGTCGCGTACGTCGGCTCGCGCGGGGTGCACCTTCCCTATCACACTGACGATGCGAACATCGTATTGCCAACAAAGACGGATGCAGGATACGTCTGGCCTTCGGGAGACGCGTATCAGAACGGAACTGTACTGAACCCGAGCGTGGGAGACATCAACCGCACTGCCTACGATGCGGACTCCTACTATCACAGCCTTCAGGCTGGATATGAGCAGCAATTCCGGCATGGGCTGGAACTTCGCGGAGCGTACACCTGGGGCCGCAGTATCGACACAGGATCTTCCACGCTGGCCGGCGATCAGTTTGCGAACTCGCCCTCCAGCCTTCCGCTTTGGTTTGATCCCAAGACGCGACGCGGACTTTCGGATTTCAATCTGAGCCACGACGGCGTCATCAGTCTTCTCTGGGACACGCCGAAAGTCGAGGAAGAGTCGGCGCTGCTCCATTGGGCGGCGAACGGATGGCAGATTGGTTCGATCTTTCAGGCCAGCAGCGGTTCTCCCTTCTCCGTGCTTATCGCGGGAGATCCGCTCGGCATGAACAGCACCGATCCATGGGATTATCCAGATCGCCTGCACACTGCTGGATGCGGCTCGCTCGTGAATCCTGGCCAACCAAACAATTACATCAAGCTGCAATGCTTCTCTGCTCCGGTCGAGACCTTCCAGACATCGACCGGACCGCAGCAGCAGATTGTGCGGCTCGGAAACGCTGGGCGCAATGCATTGGTTGGCCCTGGCCTGTCGAACCTGGACTTCTCTCTTGTGAAGAATTCCAAGTTGGCTGGAATCGAAAGCGGCAGCGTCCAGTTCCGCGCCGAACTATTCAACATCCTCAACAAGAGCAACTTTGCTGCGCCGCTCGACAACGATACGATCTTCAATCAGGACGGGACGCCGGCGGATGGCGCGGGCGTCGTTGACCAGACACAAACCACGTCTCGTCAGGTTCAATTCGGTCTGAAGATTCTTTTCTGATGAGCCGCAATCCAAGAGCCCGCTCCCTGCATTGTTGGGAGCGGGTCCACAACTGAAGCATCCAAATCGAAGAACAGGAGTGATCCATCATGAACACATGTTTTCGTAAATCCACAATCTGGCTGCTGCTTGTAGTCGCAGCTCTGCCTTTTGTCCTCGCTTCCGCCGCGCGCGCGCAGGCAACCATCGGAGCTGGCGATGGAAAGAATACCGTATCGGTGGACTTTTACAAGGTACCTCCCGGCAGACAGGACGAGTGGCTGGCACTGTACAAGAAGAACCATTATCCGATCATGCAATACCAAAAGGCCCACGGACAGGTGATCAGCGAAACGATCTATACGCGTGCAATCCACGAGCTGAGCCCGTCATGGGACTTCGCAATCGTGATCGTGGCGCCACCCGCCGAAAAGCGGCCAAAGCCTGAATACTCGCGAAGCCAGCTGATCCGCAAGCTCTTCCCGGATGTCGATGACTATGTGAAAGGCGAGAAGGCGCGCTGGGCGCTGACTCTTGAGCACTGGGACGAGAGCTGGACTGAAGTGGACATCGATAACCATCCGTCGCTTTATGAGCCGTTCTAAAAGCGAATCGTCTGCACTGGGCCTTATGAACTATCCTTTTCGTAAGCACGAATGCGGCGCACGATTTACTGCGCCGCATTCGGATAGGACTTTCCGATGAATCTTCGTTTAGGCTTGGTCTTGGCGTCTGTCCTCATCGGCGCTTGTCCCGCGCTGGCGCAGCAGCCCCTCACTCTTGTGCAATCGATCGAACTGCCCGAGGTCCCAGCCGGACCTTATGCCGATCACATGGCGCTCGATCTGAAGGGACTACGCCTCTTCACAACACCTCAGGCCAACAAGGCCGTCGATGTTTTGGACCTCAAGACAGGAAAGGTGCTCTACACGATTCCCGGTTTCGGCAATCCACACGCGACCTTCTACCGTGCTGACCGGAACCGCCTCTTCGTTACCGACGGCGGTGTTGGCGCGCTCAGAATCTTCGATGCCACAACGTATCGCGAGATCAAATCGATCAAGCTGGAACTGGACGCCGACGGAATCGGTTACGATGCGGAGTCCGGTTACTTGTACGTGACCAATGGCGGAGAAGCGGCCGGAAAAGAATACTCCCTCATCTCGATCATTGACACCGTGCGCGAAGAAAAGATTGGAGACATCCGAGTCGAGGCTCCTGGTTTGGAAGCCATGGTCATTGATCACGCAGCAGGAAAACTGTACATCAATCTTCCCGGATCGAGTTCCATCGCAGTAATCGATCTCAAACAGCGCGCGGTGATCGCGACATGGCCGCTAACAAAGGGCAAGAAGAACATGGCCTTCGCACACGACGCGGAACGCCATCGCCTTTACGTCGGCTGCCGCGATACGGATGTTCGCGGAAGCCTTGTCGTAGTCGATACGGAAACGGGCAAGGAACTGGATCGGCTCCCCATCGGCGGCTGGGTCGATTCCGTCTTCTACGATCCGGCAAAGGGCCGGATCTATGCCTCTACAGGCGTTGGCGAAGTCTTTACTTACAAGCTTGAACCAAATGGAGTTTACAGGGCGCTTGAGGCTGTGGACACGGCGGTTATGGCGAAGACGGCTTTCTATTCCACCGAACTCGATCGCCTCTTTGTAGCCGTTCCGCACCTTGGGGGAACAATAGCAAAAGTTCTCGAATTCAAACCGCAGTAAATGTCGCGACAGCGGCTGACGTAACATGCCGCTGATCGCGATCTGGCTTTATCCTCATTTGAGGAGCGGAGTCCGAGGAGAACTTCAGGCATTTCCGTTGGCCGGACCCAGCGACACCCCGGCTACGGTTTCCGTTTTTGTTATTGTTAGATGCCTCCGTTTTTCAGTTTGCGAATCGGAACTGGCGATTCAAGATGAGCGTCACAGAATATCCAAGACAGTTCTCGCATTTATTTTGGTCATAGTATCGGTCCCGATGCGGAAATGAGGATCGCAGGCAAATCGATGCTTCTGCGCTCGAGGCTGTCTGGCGTCAGGCTCAGCGCCATCAATGGTCATCATCGTTGTGTATTGGTCGTTGTTGAGGAGAAGGACACCCGTGGCTCGTCAATTCATGGACGGGAATCTCGTTACTTGCCACTTCGCTCATGCACTTTGTTGGAATCTCAGCAACAGCGTGACCGTGCATCCCGGTTGGTCTTCGCGTCGGCTTGTGCGATCTTGTCATCCGATGTTCGAGAACTCCTGTTCAGTTTTCTCAGAGTTGAAGATGCATAGAGAAACGAAGAGTGCGCCCAACTGGGGAATCAGTCAGGGCGCGCTCTCTCCATGAAACTGGATTATGCCTACCGCGTGCTGGCGACCGGATTATCGGGGAGACGTGTGGCGCTATATTTTCCTTGCTCGGCAAGATGCACATGCAGAAGCGTAGATCCCACGCCGGACGCACTAACAAAGTAGCCGGCCTCAACACTTGCCTCCCATGGGTTCACGCGTGCCCACGCCTGAGCATTGCAGATTCCCTCGCCACGCAAGTTTGTCTTCTGGCTCACAAGTTGGCGTGCTGCGCGCTTCGCGGAGGCAAGGTAGCCCAGACGTTGAGTAAACGCCCACATCTCCAAGAAGAGATCAATGACGGCCGCTGAGCCGCAGCATTGGCAGACGATATTCCAATAGCAGGGCGTCTGGTTTCCAGGGACATTGCTTTGCAGTACCTTTTGAGCCAGCTTTTCGGCCCACATCTGGTAGTCGGGTTCACGCGTGATTTTATATAGCTCGAAAAAGGCGCGTGCCGTCCCAGCAGGCCCATGGCAGAAACCTGCATAGTGTAGGTCCGGCAGGTCGGAAAGCGGATGCGAAATCAGTTCCGCTTTGCTGCCAAGTGTAGCGACTCTTTGCAAGTGCGATGCTCCTTGGTTGGCAGCAAAGAGAAACCTGGCCTTATTTGTCTCACTGTAGAGGCGCGCAAAAACGTAAACTATGCCCGCAGTACCGTCCTCGAATGCCGGCAAGTAAGCGTCTTTGGGTAATCCTGAAAAGGCGGGAAAACCGCGCCAACTAAAGCCGCCATAGCGCTCGTTGGTGGCGATTTCGAGGATATGATCGCCAGCGCGCTCAGCTGTGATGCCATAGAGGGTGCTTTCAAATTCGTGGGCTGCGTACAGCAAGTAGAGCACGATGCTGCCGTCCCCTGCGATTCCTGGGGCCTCCGACCAAGCGAGACCCGAGCCAACGGATTTCGCGGTCCGCACGATGTAGTCGGTCGCCGTCCTTGCTGCTTCACAGTACTTTTCTTTGCCGGTTGCCTTTCCTGTTTCGTTCAGAACAAAGGCCACACCAGCCAGTCCGCCATATAGTGACAGATCTAGGTTCCGGTCGGAGGACAAGCCCTTGCCCGGTTTATCGACTAGTTCCAGCCAAGTAGCAACCAGGTAATCCGCTCCCAATGACGCAGTTCTCAGGTAGCGCGCCTCTCCAGTGGCGTTTGCTAATTGAATCAAGAAGAGAACCGTCTCAGCGCTGGCACTGTGGATTGCGTTCGGTGCTGATTCAGTCGCTGCCTTTTCCGCGTGGCCAGGTTGAGGGAGCCAGTAGACGCCTCGCTCATCCTGCTTTTGTGCTGAGGTTTCGAGCCGCAGAGCCGCATTTTTTGCAAGAATCAGGAAATCAGGGTTCTGCTCAAGGCCGCGTTGACTTAGTTGTTCAATTCGCGCGCCCGCGTTCGTGGTGGCCATGCTCCGGGAGGAAAACGCGGGAATCGTCGCGGAAGTGAGAGTGCCGGTACGCACGAATTTCCGGCTTGATATGCTGAGGTCGTTGTAGCGGTGAGGAATGCGCATAAGAATCTCCGAGGCATGAGTCCGAGGTATGGGCTTGCACGCTGGCTTCCGGGAACCTTGATCCTCTCCGAAGCCGAGTTGGCTGTGCTGGAGACGTCCAGGGTTCGATGTGGATGGTCGCGGGCAAACTGAAAAGATTGCCGCAGCCCCCTCTCTTCGCGAAGAGTGGAATCGCAAAGATTTATGGCGATTAGACGCCCTTTACATGGAGGACAACGGCTACGGATGTCAGGAATTTACGCAAGGGAGGAACAACATAGGTTCTCGGCAGCAACTAATAGGAAGGTCAGTGCTCCGTGTGCTCGCCGAGTCGGACTCATACTTGATTTCTTATCACTCCTTGCCTTCTGAGTCAAGCTGGCCGCGCTCAAAGTCCAGGTGCAACACATCCAGAAGAGATAATGTTGCATGGGGAAGTCGTATAAGCAGTTGTCTTTGGCGGAACGGACTTTGCTTCAGACGCAGTTGGTATTGCGTTGGAGTCCGGCGGCTATAGCCGCCGGACTCCAACGGGCGCGCTCGACCATCACCCGCGAGATGGCGCGCAACGGTTGGCTGGTTGAGCCTGAGATCGCCTTGCGTGGGCGTCCCCGAGTGGCCGGAGGCTATCGCGCCGAGGCGGCTCACGAGCGGGCCACACCAATCTCCGCGAAGCGGCGTATGGTGTGCAAATTGGTGGTGGGCAGTGCGCTTTTTAACCAGATTGTCGCGCACTTGCGCCATATGTGCTTCAAAAACTTCAGAGGGCATCGCTGAGCGTACACCGGGACAAACGTGAGCGTGAGGCATTCGCGGCGACACAGGAGTGCGGCGAACTCGATGACGAGGGCGATGAGAACGAGGATGACCGCTTCGATCGCAAAGTTGATTTTCCGTTTGCCGGTGATGGAGACGAAATGGAGGATCTGATGGAGTAGTTCCAAACTCGCGTCAGTCATGCAGTTTTGGTCTCTTCCTCTGGCCAGAGGAACAGTAACGTCTTATGCGTTTATCTGCTTTTCAAGCTCACCCAACGTTTCGATAATGCCATCGAAAGCGGGCGGTTCACCAAAGATCATCACGCTCATGTTTCGGTAGTCCCTCACCAAAGCCGCGAGGCGTTCTGCCCTAGGAACAAGGCTGAGGCTTCCTGGGCGTGCCAACTCATAATGAGCCCAGCCGGAAGGATAGAACGTCTCTTTGTGCCTTACAACTTGCGCGAGAAGGGCTAAGTCAGATAAGGCTTCAGATCTGATCGGCCCTTGGGCCAGCATGGAAACGTCGTAGTAATGACGTGAATAGCGGTCCAGGAGTTGTTTTTCAAGTGGGCGATGATATTCCGCGTGAAGGATTGTCGCCTTTTCCCAGAAGGTCCGCTTTGCAAGGAGCGCCACGACCGCAACGTCGCCATCGACAACTACTTTTGGGAACTCCTCCCTTGCGAATGAGCGGATTGTGAAGCGATCATGCGGGACAAATTCCGCGTGGGTTCCAAGTTCAAGCACTACCTGGGGAATGACATAGGCAAGACCCTTCGCAGTGGCGGAAGGATATCGAAATCGAACGACATTCCGGTCCTGTTCACTGACATCAAGACTCCATGCTTCCGCAGTTCCGAGAATTTCCCGGCATCGCGTCGTCAGCGCCTCCAGGAATTCTCCACCGATATACTGCTGGCACGCGATCATCATCTCGGCGAGAATGGCGGCCCACTTCGTCTTGGAGATGCTCTCTTGCCGTGGATCCCGTTCTCCTGTAAAACCCAACGCCGCATAGTCTACGGCTAGATCGATATCTTCGGAGAATCTGTTAATCGCATGGAATATTTCGATAGCGATGTCCCGCCCTTGAAGAGAAGTCGGCCGGACAGAGTTTCAATCGAGAAAAGCTGCTTCAGAACCCAGCAAACCCAAAAATCTTTCTCGACAATTGCGTCAGGCAGGTCTTTGCGATCCGCCGTCTCGGCGAACAATTCCGCCCGCGCATTGGCCGGCATCTGAGCGATGCTATTCATGCCGCATTCTCCGCAATTCTATTGGCAACTTCGTAAATCCAGTCTACGCCGAACCGCGTTTCCTTCACGAGTTTGCGCCTCTCTGTCAGAGACAAACTGGCACGCAACTTCTCGACCTCACGAGCCCCTACCCCGGCTTTACCAAGATGACGAAGCGCCTGTACGACAAGCGCAATCTTGCCTTCAGGTCCAGCCATCGCTTTTGGGCGCGCGTGTTTGAAATGGATGCTGCGACGGCCGATGGGCACCTCATTGTTTGGGCCGTCGGTCAGGTAGGTAATCTTGGATGGCACTTGAGTGGAGAGGCCGAGTAGATTTGCCGCCCATGCCCCCTCCGGCACAATCTTCCACCTCTGGCGCCTGGCGATGGCGCGTGCAGCCTCATCAATGTCCGGGCTTAATCTTCCGCCGAGCGCGGGATTGACTCGCGGCATGTCATAGAGTCCACGTCGAATACGGCGAATATTTTCACTGTGATTCAAGCTGGCCAGAGTCACATCGACGGTCGTCCGGCTGGCAATGTCCAGGAAGTCCTTCGCCGAGAATGCTTTTCCATCGCCGAGCCGCTCAATCCTGGCAACTATTTGATCACGCATGGTTTGCATGTTCTATCCGATCCTTTTGATTAAGAAAAACTGTACTATTTCTTCTTAGCAATGACAAGTCCTCTTCTCCTCAAAAGACACCCGGCGTGCCTTGAAGCACAACTGCTCGACAGCCACCGCTTCCGCAGCCTCTCCATTCTTCTTCATCACGCTCTTCATCGAACTGTACCGGTAGGGAGCCTCATTCTCGAGAGACGCGTGTGACCAAGTGCTCGAACCAGAATGTGTGTGAGGTTCGTCACCAAGCAATATCGAAGGACAGGACTGCAGGAAAAGTCTTGGGCTGGTCCCCCCACGGGTCAGCCCAAACGCACCGCTTGCCTGATTGAAAAAGTTTGTGGCATTTTTGTGGCAAATAGCGCCGATTAAGCCGGTTTTGCCGACTCAGCCGACTTATAAGCCCTTTACCGTCAACAAAACGCCAAATAGAAACCACCTTCACACGGTGGAAGTCGCAGGTTCGAATCCTGCAGCGCCCACCATAAAACTAAAAGCTTATCGGCACTTGCTGAATGAAGTTTATGGCGTTTTACGGGAAATCCTCAACAGAAAATACCTCCTCCTTTACGGTCGTCTTTCCGCACCCTCGCAGACAATGCAGCCACGGATTCCACACGCAAAGATTGAAAAAGCGACTCCAATGCTTTTGCACGCCAGTGTATGATTAGCGGGACATCTTGATTCGCAATACGGGCACTTTTTCCCCAGCGCCTGCTTTGTGGGTTTCAGGTGGGTTGTTAAGTTCCCCTTCGTGAAGCAAGGATTCCATGAGAATTTCTGCTGCCCGCAGCCCATACAGGAATAGCCTGTTGGCTTCGCTTTCTGCCGAAGCTATCGAGCGGCTTGCTCCCAACCTTGTTCTTGTTGAGCTTGAACGGGGCCGAATTCTGCACGAGGCGGGCGAGCCAGTAACAACTGTCTACTTCCTTGAACAGGGAATTTGCTCCGTCGTGGTGACGATGAAAAACGGAAGCACGGTCGAAGCCGGAATCATCGGGCGGGATGCTTTTGTCGGAATTCCTGCCGTTCTGGGTACCGGTCAGTCGTCCAATCGAGCGTATATCCAGCTGCCGGGATCTGGCTTCAGCATCAAGGCGAAGATTCTGCGCGAGCAAATGTCTCATCCGTCGGGCGAATTGCGCTCGTGCTTGTTCCGGGCCATGCAGGGCATCCTTGCGCAGACAGCGCAAACGGCGGCATGTAACCGCGTGCACGAGCTTGAAGAGCGCCTGGCACGATGGCTACTGATGTGTCATGACAGGGTGCAGATTGATCGATTGCCCATCACGCACGAACTGCTGGCCATCATGCTTGGCACTCGGCGATCTACGGTCACGGTGACTGCCGGGATTTTGCAAAAGGCCGGACTGATCGAATCCAAACGTGGAAACGTGACGATTCGAAATCGTAAAGGCCTGGAAGAGGCAACGTGCGAATGCTATTCATTTATTCATGACGAATATATCCGACTTGGTCTGCTTTGATAGTGGAAGGCAAAGGGTCGTCACTCGCTCATGCCCAAATTCGCAAATACTTAGGTGCGGCTCTTTCTGCACGAGTCAGTTCGACCGGCCTGGCGCATGCTTTGCAGCTTTCCGCCATGAGTAAATCTGCATCTCACTTATATGAGTTTGTCTGGAATTGGAAGGCTTGTTGTTTTCGTTGCGGTCGGAGTAATAGCGGGATGCAGTCAGACCACCGCACCGCGACTTTTGGAACCCGAAGTAAAACCTGCTCCGCCAACCCCGATTGCGGAAGAAAAAGAGGAACTGGGCAAGCCGTCATGGAATCCGGAATGGGATCTGATTGTGGAAAAAGCGCTGCCACCGGAGATGCTTTCACCGAGAGTGGCACCGGCTATCAAGCCTTTCTGTCCGCGCTTCAATGTTTTGAGCGACGCGGACAAGCGAGCATATTGGGCATACTTATTTCAGGCGCTCGCCGGTGCGGAGGCAGGATTGGTTCCTACGACGGATGTTCGTCATGCGGAGCCAGAGGTGGCAGTCAAGGACACCGTGACCAAGCGGATGGTGCGGAGTGAAGGATTACTGCAACTGACTTATATGGATGCCGATCGATATGGCTGCGATTTTGATTGGGTGAAAGACAAGGAGTTACCGGAGAAAAATCCTTCGAAAACGATTTTGCAGCCAGCAAATAACTTGATTTGTGGTGTAAAGATTATGAAAAGCCAGCTTATCGAGAGGCGACAACCGCTCTTGAGCCGGTCGAGTTATTGGTCGACATTGCGGCCGGGAACTGTAAGCTTTCAGGTTTTCATGAGGCAGATGGCAAATCTTCCGGAGGTCTGCCGCATGCCGAGGCCGGCAGTTCGAAGTAAGAGAGGGGCAGGTCATTCCATGTCATTAAAAGATGGGACATCGCCTGCCGCCTCGAAGTAGGCCGATGTCCCGAAGTTAGTAGTTATCGCCCGGCATTATTTGATCGAAATGTAACTAGTCACTGCTGTCGCGCGCGGCTTTAACATAGTCGTGAGAGGCCTGGATGTGAGCAGACTGGGTAGATAGAAGCTGGCGAACGGGTAATGGAAGATCCTTTTCCAAAGCCTCCTCATATACGCGTTTAGCTTCATCTTCAGCTTGCTCCGCAGTAACAAGGAGAGAGTGATCACCGCCGCCTAATTTCACTTTCAGTTCTCCCCAAGCCCGATGGAGGGTGCCAGCCACGGTTCCTCCCTCTTTCACATCGTGGATACCTTCCTGGTGAAGCAGACTCTCGAGTTCTCCGTGAAACTTCGCGCGCTGCAGTGATTCAGCCAGGAAGTAGTGTTTAAGAATTTCATTTTTCAATTCATTGCCGATCATCTGAAACCCCTCTTGATCGTCTATCAGGGTCTGAATGATGGAACGCAGAGTTTCCTCTGTAACGAGCAGAGTATTGGACGAATTGGGCATTCTTAACCTCAGTCAATATTGTCATGGAACGATGAAATGGACGGGCGGGGGTCCGGTGATCTTGATTTCGATTCGCTCATCACCGGCAGAGTAGAGGAAATTGCGGGAACCCGACACCCCCTGCCCAACTGCTACTGGTGATTAAGAGTTGGATGTCGAGTGTTTCGTTGGCTTGACCTCAAGCTCATTTACAACTTGCTGGACATTCGGCACATGCTTGGCCAGGCTTTCCGCTTCCTTCTTTTGCTTCAGAGTCTTCACGCTACCTTTTAGAACCAAGGTGCCGTTCTTTGCCGTCACGTGAATGCTCTGGTCGTCGAGATTATTGTGCGCCTTTATAGACGCCTTGAAATTATCTTCGATGGCACTATCCAGATTGGAGGCAACTGCCCCAGCGTTACTATCACCCTCGGGGCGAACGCCTATCTCGTCGGCAATCGTGTAGTCGGGGGCGGCCTGTTTGGCAAGAGACTCAGCGTGATTTTTCTGATCGTCGGAGCCTACATTCCCGGTGAGCGTCATTACGCCCTTGTCCCGGTCCTGAGATACGCTGATGCTATTCAGGTTATTGCTGCCGAGCGAGTTTGTGACTGCCGTTTTCTCGTCGGGATGGGCGGGTTGGTGGCAGCCTGCCACGACCAGAGCACTGACAAGAACAGCTGCCGGTCCTAGCAGGAAATGACGATGCGAATCCATATGTCTCATTTACCTTATCCTCCGTTACATGCTTTTACTACTAACCTGAATTGTGATGCGGGAGGAACGGATGCGGTTGTTTACCGACGCTAGAAAATGGAATGAAGAATGGATCGGATAACATAGCGAATAATGTGACGGGTAACAAATTCAAGCTCGTCTTATAGCCTATTTTTAACTTTGATGTTTTCGGTGATTGACGGTAATGGAACTGCAATGTGAGGAATCAGCGGCAGGATAATTCGGAGTCCAATGGCCAAAAAGACACCGCGTGCCGGCCATGCCAGATATCTTTGAAGGCTCAAGCCGCGCGGGCGATTTTCGGCTCGGCGTTTGCGCAATAAGCGGAATAGAACGTAATGAATTCCATTACCGAAGATGACTACCGCCGAAAGAAGAAAAATGCCATACGACCAATCCTGCCGGGAGAAAGCAGGAAGCCCCATTCCACCTCCATGGCATTGACTTTACGTTTTTCGGCGAACACTCTCCTCAATGCGTGCATTAAACTTCAACCAGGGCAATCTGGCTCATCACCAAGCAGGTCAGGGTCCGACGCGGAATTGCGACACATAGTGATATAGCCCGAAGATATTTACGATCCATAAAACTACGACAATCACTACGACGGCATTCAGAATCCCTTTGATTGTTCCTTGCATGGGAACATAGCGATTCACGAGCCACATCAGGACTCCGACCACCATCAAGGTAATTACAACATTGATTAACGGCATGGCATTTCCTCCGATCAAGTTTCTAAAGTTTGCCAATATTTCACGTGCACGGCCTCGCGAGGCAAGCGAAATAGATAGGCCTGAGTAGATGCTGTTGAGGTGGGCAGGGTTGCTTTCAAAGGGATACACAATCGAGAAACGACCTACGCGGCAACCGCGCAAAAAGGCTGCAGACGCGTCTTCACGTCTAAGTGAACCGCAGGCCCTTCGCAAAAAAACTTGAACATTCATGATCCATTGTCAGCAAATCGGCATCACATTATTACGCATGGGTTTGAGGTTTGCATGGTCCTGAGATGTCAGTTTCTCCGGGTCAGGGTTTGCCGAGGAAAATGCTCATTCTCATTTTGAACAGCCAGAAATATGCCGACATGTCGCAGCCAATTCCTAGATTCCCCAAGGATATGAATGCCTAACTACACCTCATCAACGCAGCCGTCACGCAGGGCTCCCAAGTCCTTTTCAGTCGGTGCTAGCGCGGTTGAATCCGCAGATCACACTGCGACGAACCCGGCAAGCCCTGAGGACCAGGCTGCAATTTTGGCGCGTGCCCAGGCGGGCGACCATCAAGCTTTTGCCCAGCTTTACTCAACTCACAAGAGACATGTATACTCCCTTTGTTTGCGGATGGTGGGGAGTGTCGCCGAGGCAGAGGATCTGACCCAAGAGGCCTTTCTTCAGTTTCATCGAAAGATTGAGACATTCCGAGGCGAATCGGCTCTTTCGACATGGTTGCACAGACTCGCCATCAACGTGGTACTGATGCATTTACGCAAAAAGAGTTTGCAGGTGAGTTCATTGGATGAACTAATGGAGCCGGCGCAAGACCAACGGCCTGGACGAAGTTTTGGGGCTCCCGACCTCATTCTCTCCGGCGCCATAGACCGCTTGACCTTGCAGCGTGCCATCAACGATCTGCCACCCGGATATCGACTCATCTTTGTACTTCACGATATCGAGGGGTTTGAGCACAATGAGATTGCGTCTCTTCTTGATTGCTCGATTGGCAACAGCAAGTCCCAGTTACATAAAGCACGGCTGAGGTTGCGAGAGTCAATGCGTAATTTCTCCAGAAGGAGGGGCGCAAATGAATAAACCAGCCAATGATGTCAATAATTTGTCTTGCTCAGAATTCCAGGCGCAATTGCCGGAACTGATTGGTTCCGGGGAAAAGATCGCCGACCATTCGCATTTCAAGAGTTGCGAACTATGTCGCGCGCTTTTGGCTGACCTGGATGCCATTGCCCAGGCTGCCCACAACTTGTTTCCGGTTGAAGAGCCTACTGATACGCTTTGGGATCAAATAGAATCAGCTATAGAGAAAGAGGAAGCTGATCACCATGTACGCTGAACGATGCATTGTGAATTGATCCGATCTTTGCCAGGTACCGCTCTTTGATTAGAGGTCTCTTTAAATAATCTTTCAAGATATCGGGCTATTCGGTTTGGCATAGATATATTGCATTCGCTATTTCATTCATTCTTCCGACCTTAGGAACTGTATTTTGATTACCAGAGCCCGATCTCGAGCTCAAGCAACCTTTTCAAAGGGCTCTGCATCTACGGAAGAGGCAGACCTCAGATTGCATCCAAACAAAGACGTGCTGATTTCCGGCTTGCGTAATTCCCGCGATCCATCCGGACTCGCGACCCTCAAGGAGAAGACGATGAAGGAAGGCGCTCGCGAGGGTAGTATCGCCATCGCAAACCCATCAAGCGACCATGGCAACGCTATGCCTGTTCCTTGCGAAACTTCTACTGAAGAAATCCCGGTGGCGCTTGGATCCATCCTGGCTGCACTCCAGACCATGCGAGATGGAGATTTTTCAGTTCGCCTTCCGGTTGTATGGACCGGTCTCGAGGGAAAAATCGCGGACACTTTCAACGATATAGTTGCGGCCAATGAGCAGATGGCGCGTGAGTTGAAACGAGTTGGATTGGCCGTCGGTAAAGAAGGAAGAACAAGGGAGCGGACTCGCTTTCAACAACTCCGAGGCGCATGGGGCGAGATGGAAGTCTCGGTGAACACGCTCGTCGAAGATCTCTTAAGACCAACAACCGAAGTGACTCGCGCCATCGCCGCTGTTGCCCAAGGCAACCTGAACCAAACTGTCATGCTTGACGTAGACGGCAGACCGCTCGAGGGGGAGTTTTTGCGCTCCGCGAAAATCGTGAATACGATGATTCAGCAGTTGGGAGTATTTACTGCTGAAGTAACTCGCGTTGCGCGCGAAGTGGGCACCGATGGCAAGCTCGGGGGGCAGGCCCAGGTACCAGGCGTCGCTGGTACGTGGAAGGATTTGACTGACTCGGTCAATTCTATGGCGAGTAACTTGACCGGTCAGGTTCGTAACATAGCTGAAGTGGCCACGGCTGTTGCCAGTGGCGACCTATCTCGCAAAATTACGGTTGACGTTCGCGGCGAAATTCTTCAGCTAAAGGAAGCCATCAATACGATGGTGGATCAGTTACGATCGTTCGCTTCTGAAGTAACACGCGTGGCGCGCGAAGTGGGCACAGATGGTAAGCTTGGCGGCCAAGCCGTCGTTCCCGGCGTTGCTGGTACGTGGAAGGATCTAACCGATTCTGTAAATGCAATGGCAGGCAACCTCACAGCTCAGGTGCGAAACATTGCCGAAGTAACTACAGCGGTGGCGCGCGGTGACCTTTCCCGCAAAATCACCGTGGATGTGAAGGGCGAAATCCTGGAATTGAAAGACACCATTAACACCATGGTGGATCAACTGAATGCCTTTGCCGGGGAAGTAACCCGCGTGGCGCGCGAGGTCGGCACGGAAGGCAAATTAGGTGGCCAGGCACAAGTTCCCGGCGTGGGAGGAACCTGGAAGGATCTTACCGATAACGTCAACTTCATGGCCAGCAATCTTACCGGACAAGTAAGAAATATTGCAGAGGTGGCTACCGCAATCGCGAATGGGGACTTATCGCGAAAGATCACGGTGGATGTCCGCGGCGAGATTCTCCAACTTAAAGAAACATTGAATACAATGGTCGACCAACTCAACCGCTTTGCCGGGGAAGTTACTCGCGTGGCGCGAGAAGTTGGCACGGAAGGAAGACTTGGCGGACAAGCGAATGTTCCAGGCGTTGCAGGCACATGGAAGGACCTTACTGACTCAGTCAATTCCATGGCGGGAAATCTTACCGGACAAGTCCGCAACATTGCCGAAGTTACCACAGCTGTTGCTCGCGGGGACTTATCCCGCAAGATCACCGTCGACGTGAAGGGTGAAATTCTCGAACTCAAAAACACCATCAACACGATGGTCGATCAGTTAAACGCGTTCGCCGGTGAAGTGACGCGTGTGGCGCGGGAAGTTGGCACCGAGGGCAAACTCGGTGGCCAGGCGCAGGTGCCCGGCGTCGCTGGTACATGGAAGGACCTTACTGACTCGGTCAATTCGATGGCTAGCAACCTGACCGGTCAGGTAAGAAACATCGCCGAGGTGTCAACCGCCGTTGCAAGAGGGGATCTGTCTCGCAAGATCACTGTCGATGTGCGAGGCGAAATTCTGGAACTGAAAGATACCATCAATACGATGGTCGATCAGTTGCGCGCCTTTGCTTCCGAAGTGACACGCGTTGCCCGCGAGGTTGGAACGGACGGAAAACTGGGAGGTCAAGCGCAAGTACCGGGCATCGCCGGTACATGGAAAGACCTTACCGACTCAGTAAACTCGATGGCCAGCAACCTGACGGGTCAGGTGCGGAATATCGCAGAAGTTTCAACGGCCATTGCCAGCGGAGACTTATCGAAGAAGATCACGGTGAATGTGAGCGGTGAGATTCTACTGCTGAAAGAGACCATCAACACGATGGTGGATCAATTGAACGCATTTGCCGGCGAAGTGACGCGTGTGGCCCGCGAGGTAGGGAGCGAGGGTAGACTCGGTGGACAGGCTAATGTGCCGGGTGTTGCCGGGACATGGAAGGATCTGACTGATTCGGTGAATTCAATGGCGGGTAATTTGACGGGTCAGGTGAGAAATATCGCTGAAGTTACAACGGCTGTGGCACGCGGAGACTTATCGCGCAAGATTACCGTGGATGTGAAAGGCGAGATTCTTGAGTTAAAGAACACGATCAATACGATGGTGGACCAGCTCAATGCTTTTGCTGGAGAAGTGACTCGTGTGGCACGTGAAGTCGGTACGGATGGCAAGCTTGGCGGACAGGCTGAAGTGCCAGGTGTGGCGGGCACCTGGAAAGACTTGACGGACAACGTAAACTTCATGGCCAGCAACCTGACGGGTCAGGTGAGAAACATTGCGGAGGTAGCTACCGCAATTGCCAATGGTGACTTGTCGAAGAAGATCACGGTGGACGTGCGCGGCGAGATTCTGCAGCTGAAAGAAACTCTGAACACGATGGTAGAGCAGTTGCGCTCGTTCGCCGCAGAGGTCACACGTGTTGCACGCGAAGTGGGAAGCGAAGGCAGGCTGGGAGGGCAAGCGAATGTGCCAGGTGTTGCAGGTACCTGGAAGGATCTTACAGATTCCGTGAACGCAATGGCAGGCAACTTGACGGCACAGGTTCGCAACATTGCTGAGGTAACCACGGCGGTGGCTCGAGGCGACTTATCGCGAAAGATTACCGTGGACGTAAAAGGCGAGATCCTGGAGTTGAAGAACACGATTAACACCATGGTGGACCAGCTCAACGCATTCGCTGCCGAGGTGACTCGCGTCGCCCGCGAAGTGGGCACGGCGGGTAAGTTGGGAGGCCAGGCTCAGGTACCGGGGGTTGCGGGTACTTGGAAGGATCTTACTGACAATGTCAACGTGATGGCAGCGAATCTTACTGAGCAGGTGCGCGGAATTGTCAAGGTAGTAACTGCGGTCGCCAATGGCGAACTTACAAAGAAACTCACTGTGAACGCCAAAGGCGAAGTGGCTGCCTTGGCCGAAACCATCAACAACATGACGAATACTCTGGCCACCTTTGCCGACCAGGTAACTACGGTAGCGCGCGAAGTGGGCGTGGAAGGTCGCCTTGGCGGGCAAGCTAATGTTCCTGGCGCCGCGGGCACTTGGAAGGATTTGACGGGAAACGTGAACCTGCTGGCAGACAACCTGACCAATCAGGTGCGCGCGATTGCGGAAGTCGCGACAGCCGTAACCAAGGGCGACTTGACTCGCTCCATTCAGGTGGAAGCAAGCGGGGAAGTCGCCGATCTGAAAGATAACATCAACACGATGATTGACAACCTGAGGCTCACAACAGACCGTAACACCGAGCAGGACTGGTTAAAGACCAACTTGGCAAGGTTTACCGCGATGCTTCAAGGTCAGCGCGAACTTTCTGCTGTTGGCAGGATGTTGCTCTCTGAGCTTGCCCCATTAGTGAATGCGCAACAGGGCGTTCTTTACCAAATGGAGTCGGAGGAGTCCAACAGCATGATTCTTCTGTCGGCCTATGCGAGTACAGACGATGGTCATCTGGAGTCGATCAAGGTTGGAGAGGGACTGATCGGACAATGTGCAGCCGAGAAGCGGCGGATGCTGATTGCGGATTTGCCTCGGCACAGTGCTCCCATAAGGTCGGGGCTCTTCGAGGCGATCCCAAGGAATGTCATTGTCTTGCCGGTGCTGTTTGAAGACCGAGTCAAAGCGGTGATCGAGTTGGCTACTTTGGGAACTTTCACTGCGTCTCACCTTTCGTTCCTTGAACAGCTGACATCCAGCATCGGCATCGTCTTGAATAGCATTGAAGCAACCATGCAAACAGAAGGTTTGCTCAAGCAGTCTCAACAGCTGGCAACTGAGTTGCAATCTCAGCAAAAGGAATTGCAGCAGAAAAACGAACAATTGGCGCAAAAGGCGCAGCAGCTTGCTGAGCAAAATGCCGAGGTGGAACGCAAGAACCAGGAAATCGAACAGGCACGCGGGGCGCTAGAAGAAAAGGCCAAGGAACTCGCTCTTACTTCGAAGTATAAATCCGAGTTCCTCGCAAATATGTCGCATGAATTGCGTACCCCGCTGAACAGCATCCTGGTTCTCGGTCAGCAGTTGGCGGAGAATCCTGACGGCAACCTGAGTGGCAAGCAGGTCGAGTTCGCTCGCACTATCCATGGTGCGGGGACGGATCTCTTGAATCTCATCAGCGATATTCTCGATCTCTCGAAGATTGAGTCGGGCACGGTATCCGTGGAAGCTGAAGAGGTATTTTTCAATAGCCTGATCGAAATGGTGGCGCGGCCATTCAAGCATGAAGCCGACAATCGGAGACTCGCATTTGAAATCATTAGCGACCCGCGACTGGCGCGGAGCCTTGTCACCGACTCGAAACGCTTGCAGCAAGTTCTTAAGAACCTGCTGTCCAATGCATTCAAGTTTACCGAACAAGGCAAGGTGCAGCTCTCTGTGTCAGTGGCCAGCGAAGGCTGGGCACACAACCATCCAATTCTGAGTGTGAGTGGGACGGTGGTCGCATTTAGAGTAACCGACACAGGGATTGGTATTCCCCTCGATAAGCAAAGAATTATCTTCGAGGCATTCCAACAGGCTGATGCGGGCACCAGTCGTAAGTACGGAGGCACGGGTCTAGGACTGGCAATTAGCCGCGAGTTAGCAAGCCTGCTGGGCGGAGAAATTCAGCTTTCGAGTACTCCAGGGCTGGGGAGTACGTTCACCTTGTACCTTCCGCAGACCTATGCCGGGCCCGCAACGGCATCGACAGTCATGCGCAGCGAGGTTTACTCCCGGCCGGTTTCCTTCCTCCCTGTTTCGAACGCAAACGTCGCCGAACATCATCCAGAACGGATTCAGGATGATCGCGCCGAGTTGCAGACAGGCGATGAGGTATTACTGATTGTTGAAGATGACGTGCATTATGCGCGTCTAATCTGCGACCTTTCGAGAGACAGGGGATTCAAGGTACTTCATGCGGCCACAGGCACCGAGGCTCTGGCGCTAGCCAAGGAGTTTCATCCATCTGCAATTTCGTTAGATGTGTTCTTGCCAGATATGCTTGGCTGGACAGTATTGAATCATCTAAAGCAGGATCCAACGACTCGTCACATTCCGGTTCAAATGCTCACATCGGACGAAGATTGGCACCACGGCTTATCGCGCGGAGCATTTGCCTTTGTGACTAAGCCAACGACAACAGAAGGGCTCAATGCGGCCATTACCCGTATCAAAGCCTACGCCAAACCACGCCGGAAGAAACTCCTGGTTGTTGAAGACGAAAGGGCACAGCAACTCAGCATCGAGGCGCTGCTTGGATACGATGACATCGATGTGGCCTTCGCCGATACCGGTACGGAAGCGCTGGTGGCGGTCACGCATGAAGCATACGACTGCCTCGTTCTTGACCTACGATTGCCAGACATGAGCGGCTTTGAAGTTCTGGAACGCTTGCGTGATACGCCTTCGCTGAGCGAGTTACCAGTTGTAGTTTTTACCGGGAAGGATCTTTCCCCGGAGGAGGACAGCAGGCTTCACTCGCTCGCGCGTAGCGTGATTGTCAAAGATGTCGAATCTCCAGAGAGGCTATTGGATGAAACTGCGCTTTTTCTACATCGTGTGATTGCCGATTTGCCTCTGGAAAAACAAAACATGTTGGACCGTCTACACCGGTCCGATGAGGCACTCGTTGGGAGGCAGGTCCTGATTGTCGATGACGATGTGCGCAACATCTTCGCGCTCAGCAGCGTTCTCGAGCGTCGTGGCATGACGGTGTTGGCAGCGGGGACAGGGCGTGAGGCTATTGAGACCATCGAAAAAACGCCAAATCTGGGTATTGTACTGATGGATATCATGATGCCCGAAATGGATGGTTACGAAACGATGCAGGTAATCCGGCAGAATCCCAGGTTCCAGCGGTTGCCCATCATCGCACTGACCGCGAAGGCCATGAAGGGCGATCGTGAGAAATGCCTCGAGGCGGGGGCATCCGAATACTTGGCAAAGCCGGTGAATACGGAGCAACTTCTGTCCGCATTGCGTATGTGGTTGCACAGGTGAGAGACACCCAATCGTTTTCCCGGAGTGCCGTTCACATTGCGACCGCGAAAGAGTGATAACTAGGGTGAATGAGTGAATGACACATACAAAGTAAATATTTTGATGGTCGACGACCAACCGGCTAAGCTTCTTAGCTACGAGGCGATTCTCGCCAATCTGGACGCGTATCTTATCAAGGCTCGTTCTGGCCGAGAGGGGCTGGAGTTACTCCTCAAGCATGACATCGCCGTAGTTCTTCTCGATGTGAGTATGCCTGAAATCAACGGATTTGAGATGGCGGACATCATGCGCCAGCATCCGCGCTTTCAGAAGACAGCGATTTTGTTCATTTCAGCTGTTCGCATGAGCGATCTGGATAGGATCAAAGGCTATCAGAGCGGGGCGGTGGACTACATCTCTGTACCCGTCGTGCCCGAAGTGCTGCGTGCTAAAGTTGCAGTCTTCGTTGAATTGCACCGCAAAAGCAAAGAGCTTGAAGACTTGAACCGGGAGTTGGAAAGCCGCGTCGAGCAAAGAACTCGGCAACTGCAAGAGAGCGAGAGCCTGCTGCGCGAGCGCGCTGATTTGTTGGAATTAGCGTCCGAAGCAATTCTGGTGAGAGATATTGCGGGAGCGCTTACTTATTGGAACGCGGGTGCCGAAGCACTGTATGGCTGGGCACGTGTCGAAGTTCTGGGCAATCAAGTTCACCAGGTTTTGGCGACCGAATTCCCAGGGGAGGCAGCGAGTTGCGAATCGACGCTGATTGAAGGAGGAAGATGGGATGGAAATCTCGTTCAGAAGGCGCGGGATGGACGGGAAGTCATTGTTGCAAGCCGCCAGGTATTCAAGAAAGATGTAGGATCAATTCTCGAAATCAACCGCGACATCACAGCACAAATTCGAGCAGAGGAGGCGTTGCGACAAACTGAGAGACTCGCGGCAATGGGCCGCGTTGCCGGCATCATTGCTCACGAGATCAATAATCCACTGGAAGCAATTACAAACGCGATTTATCTTCTGCGGAATCACCCTTCGCTGGATGACGAGGCGCGCTATTATGCTCGCCTGGGCGAACTGGAACTTGCGAGAGTAGGGCATATAACCAAACAGACGCTCAGCTTTTACCGTGAGTCGCAAGATCCAATCAACGTGCCAATTAAAGACATTCTCGATGATGTACTCGAACTGCAAGGCCGTCACTTACTGATGAATCGCATTGTGCTCGATAAGAAGTATTTCACCGAGGGAGAAGTCCGTGGTTTTCCAGTCGAGTTGAGGCAAGTGTTTTTGAATCTTATCAGCAATGCTATTCAGGCGATGCCCACTGGGGGAAAGCTGCGAATCCGGATGGGAACACGCTGGAACGAAGCAAGTGGGCGAACGGATTTGTGCATCTCAGTGTGTGACACTGGAACTGGAATCACACCTGAACACGCCAAGCATCTCTTCGAACCTTTCTTTACCACAAAATCCACAAAAGGCACAGGGCTAGGGCTTTGGATCAGCAAAGGAATTGTGCAGAAATATGATGGGAGCATTCGTTTTCGAAGTACGGCCTATAAAGGCAAGCAGGTAACATCGTTTTGTGTGATCTTTCCCGGAGTCAGGTCAGTGTTAAAAGGTTCTGAATCTATTTATCATGCAGTCGGAGACGACAACGCGAGAGTTCCCCTTGGATACGCATAATATTCACATCCTTTGCATCGACGACGAGGAGCTTGCACTCACCCTGCGCAAGTTGGTACTTGAAATGCAGGGGTACCAGGTGCTCACAGCCCGTTCGGCTACTGACGCGATGCAGGTTCTTGAAGTTCATGATGTTGACCTAGTCCTCGCCGATCAAGTGATGCCGGGAGGAACAGGAACGGAACTAACTCGCTCCATCAAAAAGAAATGGCCTGACTTGCCCGTGATTCTGATTTCCGGGATCAATGAAATCCCGCCCGATGCCATCTATGCCGATCTGTTTATCAGTAAAGTCGAGGGGCCGGAGGTGCTGTGCGCTAAGATTTCTTCAATTCTTTCAACACGGCGTTGTTCATCGAGCTAATTCGTGACATCCCCCACTATCAAAAAATAAAGATATAGCGGCTCGAGCGAACATAAAAAGTAAACTGTAACTTCTTCAATTCAGCTTGAATCAGACTAAAGCTCCCGTGCCCGTGGACGGAAAGCATAACATGAATCTGCTCGATTTTTGCACATTGATCTTGATCCCTCCGCGAAGTCCTCGATTTCAACATGCCCCGCGGCAGCGTGTTACAAAACCCTATAAAGCAACAAAAACCAAGTGATACGCATCTAGCTACTCGGTGACTGTTGGTGAACAGCGGTGCACTTGGGGTGTCCGCTGTGTTGTCTCAGAAGCAACTACGTCTTGATTACGCGCATCAAGTTCTTCAACGGCTCGGTATCACAATCAAGTGCAGTAAGACAACATGATGAGTTAGCGAGAAACAGGAGGAGAGTTATGGGAAAGGGAATTATGCTTGCGGCAGTGCTCGGTTTGACAGGCGTTTGCTGGGCGGCGACAACACGTGAGGCGACGGAAGACCGGCTGGAACACGCGGGCGCGGTGCTGCACGAAATTATGGCCACGCCAGACAAAGGCATTCCAGAGGAGGTTTTGGAACATGCCAAATGCATTGCCGTGGTGCCTCACCTTGTCAAGGGTGGCTTCGTGTTCGGGGCTGAGAACGGTAGAGGCGTTGCGACATGCAGAACTGAAACTGGATGGAGCGCTCCAGCGTTCTTTGCCATTACAGGCGGCAGTTGGGGATTGCAGATCGGTGTGGAGGGTATCGATCTGGTCATGGTCATCCAGGGCGACAAAGGAATGGAGCACTTGATCAGTAGCAAATTCGAGATTGGCGGCGACGCTTCAGCTGCTGCCGGACCCGTGGGTCGCCATGCATCCGCTGATACAGACTGGAAGCTAAATACTGAAGTTCTGACTTATTCACGCGCAAAAGGAGCCTTTGCAGGCGTGACTTTAAACGGTGCTGCTATTCGGCGCGACGATGACTCGACCGAAGCGATGTACGGATCAGAAATTCCAACGAGGCGGATTCTTTCAGGCCACGTTCCGCCCCCGCCACAGGCTCGGCCATTCCTGGATGCGGTAAGGAATGCGAGAGAGCAGGCGAGGGCTGCGGCCGCTGAAAAATAGTTTACTGCAACGGCTCGTGCGCGTGAAATTTGCATGTTCCTTTCACGCGCACACACGGCGAGCGAGGAGGATGATTTATGCTTTGGGCTATTTTTGCAATTGTCTTGATTTTTTGGCTTTTGGGATTCAGTTTACATATTGCGGGCAGCCTGATTCACTTGCTGCTTGTAGTGGCGCTGATCATTCTCATTGTTAACCTCTTGACGGGCCGACGGTCCGCCCCGTGAGTCTTGAAGTTGTGATCCGCAGATTTCTAATAGTGCTTCACAATCAATAATTCAAGCGGCGACAGGTTGCTTCACAGTAGTGGAGACGTTTCGAAGAAGCAGGCTAGCTTTTTAGGAGGAAGTTATAATGATGGGTGATTACCGAGAAAAGGCCACTGCCCCTGCCACTTTCCTTTCCAGCATTGGGCTAGGTCGAAGAGTGGTTGAACTGGATCCCGAAGATTCGTTTTTCACGCAGGGAGACCCAGCAGATTCTATCTTCTTTGTGCAACAAGGCCGCGCAAAGGTCAGCGTAGTTTCCGAAAAAGGGAAACAAGCTACCATCGCGCTTCTCTTCCCAGGCGACTTTTTCGGAGAGGAGTCCTTGGGGACTCCGCCCGGGCTGCGTATAGCAACAGTGACCGCCGTAAACAAATGCACGGTATTCAAGATGAAGCGAGAAGAAATGATTCAAGTTTTGCATCAGAAGCAGGACTTCAGCGATCATTTTCTGTCCTATTTGCTCGCTCGCGGGATGCGCACCCAGGCCGATCTTGTGGACCAGATTTTTAACTCGAGTGAGAAGCGGCTTGCTCGTGCACTGCTCTTAATGGCGGAAGCTGAAAGGCCGGAGGAACCGCAAGCGATGATACCTCCGATCACCCAGGAGACACTGGCGGAGATGGTCGGCACCACGCGGTCCCGCGTAAGTTTTTTTATGAACCGCTTCCGTGATCTCGGACTTATCAGTTACAAGGACCGGATTCGGGTGCATAGACCGCGGCTGCAAGCGGCCGTTCTGGATCAATTTGCCGGAGTATGAGCGCGCGGTCCGCAGCGAGTCTTCGAAAATGCCCAAATGCAATTCAAATTGTTTTTTGTCGACTAACGTTTATATGTCAGACTACTCCTCGATGTAGTTTTAGATTCGCATTATTAAGCGCGCTCGTTGCAGCGGCAGAAGTTGCGCAAGAGACTTATGCGCCGAACCCCCTCGTCTACATATCGCTTGCAACTGCATCGAGGATTCTCATTCGACGCTGCAATTAAAGTGGCTGACTATCTGCAAGCCCTGGGCGTCTCTCATATATATTGTTCACCGTATCTTCAGGCGGCTCCTGCCAGCATGCATGGCTATGATGTCGTGGATCATCAGAAGGTTAATGAAGAACTGGGCGGTGAAGACGGGCATAGGCGATTCTGTCAGCGGCTAAAGGAACTAGGGCTCGGTCAAGTACTGGATATTATTCCCAACCACATGGCGCTTAGCGAGCATAACCGCTATTGGTGGGATGTACTTGAAAATGGCCCATCGAGCCGGTACGCTATGTGGTTCGATATAGATTGGCGCTCAATAGAGACGAAGCTTCAACACAAGGTCCTGGTCCCGGTACTTGCGGATCAGTATGGCCGGGTGTTGACTGCGGGGCAAATTACGCTGGAACATGACAGGCAGCGCTTTCAGGTGCGCTACATGGATGGCCTATTTCCGGTAGCCCCAAGGTCGCTGTCGATTGTGTTATCGAAAGCTGCGAAATGCGCACATAACGATACCTTGGATTTCATTGCCGAAAGCTTTTCGCGATTACCATCGCCGGAGTCGACTGATTATAAGCTCGCAATGGCGAGGCATCGTGATAAGACCGTGATCAATGGGCTTCTCAAGCGTTTATGCGAAGAAAATGCGGAAGTGGTCGCGGCGATTTCCCGAGTTGTTGAAGAATTGAATGACGATTACGATGCGCTGGATCAAGTACTTGACCAGCAGTATTATCGTTTGGCATATTGGAGGACGGCAGACCACGAACTGGGTTATCGAAGATTCTTTGACATTAACACTCTTATCGGCCTGAGGATGGAGCGCGCGCAAGTATTCGAAGCTACGCACGAGAGAATCTTGGAATGGCTGTCGAATGGAATTCTCGATGGAGTGCGTGTGGATCATCCAGACGGTTTACGCGACCCCCAGCAGTATTTCGACAGGCTGCGGGACCAAACCACTGATGCTTGGATCATTGCCGAAAAGATTTTGGGGCCGGAAGAGTTTCTGCGCGAGAGCTGGCCAATTGAGGGAACCAGCGGATACGACTTTCTCAATTTATGCAATAGGCTGATGATGTGGAGTGATGGTTTAAAGGATCTAGAGAAAATCTGCCGTGAGTTTGATAGTGAGTGCATTGATTATGAAACATTGGCACACGAGGCGAAATTGAACGTGGAGTTGGACACGCTCGGCAGCGATGTAAACCGGTTGACAAATCTATTTGTCGAGATATGCGAGAACAACCGCGATCGACGCGACTACACAAGAGAGGAGATTCGCCGGGCGCTGCGAGAGGTGGCGTCTTGCTTTGCCATTTATAGAACCTATGTGGCCCCAGAGCGGGATCAGATTGTGAGTGAGGATCGCGCGCAGATTGATCAGGCAGTATCTCAAGCAAAAAAGAGGACCAACGTTCCAGATCCCGGTATTCTCGATTTTATGGGTGACGTTCTGGGAATGCGTTCGCGCGGAGGACTCGAGACCGAGTTTCTGCTGCGCTTTCAGCAATTCACTTCGCCGGTAATGGCCAAGGGCATCGAGGACACGGCCTTCTATCGCTATAACCGGATGATTGGACTGAACGAAGTGGGGGGAGCACCGGACTGCAATGGCCTTACAGTAGCGGAGTTTCATGACTATTGTATGAAAATGCAGGCGACTCACCCGCAAACGATGACGACGCTCTCCACACATGACACAAAGCGCGCGGACGACGTTCGGGCTCGACTGGCGGTGATTACCGAGATTCCTGACCGATGGAGATCTGCGGTGAAACGTTGGTCACGCGCGAATGCCCAGTTTCGAACCGGTGATTATCCTGACGCCAACACGGAGTATTTCCTCTATCAGACACTTGTCGGAGCTTGGCCCATTTCCCGAGACCGCCTGATTGCTTATATGGAGAAGGCGACGCGCGAAGCCGCAAGACAGACCAGTTGGACTCAACCGAATAGAAAATTCGACGAAGCTCTGAAAACTTTCATCGAGCGCGTTCTGGAGACACAGGGATTCGTATCGGAATTGGATAGATTTGTGAGTCGTATATTGGAACCCGGGCGCATCAACAGCCTGGCTCAGACTCTTCTGAAACATACTGCGTTCGGCGTGCCGGATACCTATCAGGGTAGCGAGTTATGGGACCTGAGTCTGGTGGACCCAGACAATCGCAGGGCGGTAGATTACGACCTGCGGCGGATGATGTTGAACGAACTTCAGGGTGGCGCGGATGCCGATGAGATCATGCGCGGAATGGATACTGGCATGCCGAAGCTATATGTCGTACATATGGCATTACTCTTACGGCGCGAGCATCCTGAGTGGTTTGGCGGGGAATCTGCGTATACGCCTATCTTCGCGGATGGATCCAAAAGCGATCATTTGATCGGATTCATGCGAGGTAAATCTGTGGCGGTGTTTGTGCCTCGATGGTCGTCGAGACTGGGCGGCAGTTGGGCGGCCACGACCGTTGAGTTGCCCCTGGGACGATGGAAAAACATCTTCACGCATGAAGCGATAACGGGAGGGCGGCTATGTGTTCAGTCGCTGTTTCGGAAGTTTCCTGTTACGCTGTTGATTCGTGAGAAGGAGTAGCCATGCATCGATTTGAAGTGTGGGCCCCATTGCCGAAACAAGTTTCAGTGCGAGTAAGTAATACCACGCTGCCGATGCAGGGGCCGGACGATCATGGTTGGTGGCGATTAGACATGGATGAAGCTGTATCGGGTATTGAGTACTGCTATTTGATTGATGATGACGAGACGTGCTATCCAGATCCTCGGTCGATGTGGCAACCCCGTGGCGTGCATGGAGTGTCGCGTATCTATGACCAGACTTGCTTTCAGTGGACTGATGCGAGATTTCAGGCGCCTCCGCTTGCGAGCGGTGTGATCTATGAACTGCATATCGGGACGTTCACGCAAGATGGCACGCTTGAAGCGGCAATTGAAAAATTGGATCACCTTGTAGAAATCGGCATAACTCATGTGGAACTGATGCCCGTCGCATCGTTTGCCGGGGAGAGAGGCTGGGGCTATGACGGCGTAGCTCTATTCGCTGTTTACCAGCCATATGGCGGGCCCGATGCGCTGAAGCGATTTGTGAACTCGGCGCATGAAAAGGGCCTCGCCGTGCTTCTCGATGTGGTGTACAACCACTTTGGTCCTTCAGGAAATTACACCGGAAAGTTCGGATCATATGTAGTGGAATCGCATCGGACTCCCTGGGGCGGAGCAGTCAATCTTGATGAAGCAGGTGCGTACGAGGTTCGCAATTTCTTCTGCGATAACGCGCGGATGTGGATGCGCGATTATCATATTGATGGCTTGCGGCTGGATGCCGTGCATGGCTTGGTTGACCGATCGGCCATTCACTTTCTTGAACAGCTTGTAGCCGAGATCGAAGTCCTAAGCGCGACCTTGGGGCGGCGGCTCGTGCTTATTGCAGAGAGCGATCTGAACGACCCGCGGGTTGTTGCTCCGCGTGAAGCTGGCGGGTTTGGAATCGATGCGCAGTGGAGCGATGATTTTCACCATGCATTGTTTGCAGCGCTAAGTCTCAAACCACTTAAAGGCTACTATTCTGACTTTGGCGAGTTAGGTCAATTGGCCAAGGCGTTGGAACGAACTTTTGTTTACGACGGAATCTATTCGAAATATCGCGATCGCGTGCATGGACGGCCGGTAGGGCACCTATCACAACATAGATTCCTGGGCTATATCCAGAATCATGATCAAGTGGGTAATCGAGCTATTGGGGATCGACTGCATGAGATCGTCGGCTTTGATCGAGCAATGATAGCAGCTGCGTTGGTGTTGATGGGGCCATTCGTCCCGTTGGTGTTCCAAGGTGAGGAATGGGCGGCCTCTTCGCCCTTTCAATACTTTGCTGCCCACGACGACAAGAAGATGGCCCAGTCTGTTTCAGAAGGACGAAAACGGGAGTTCGCCGCGTTTGGATGGGCACCAGAATCGATACCTGACCCGGAAAGCACCGACACGTTTGAGCAGTCGAGGCTCAAGTGGGATGAAATGAGCGTGGGAGAACATGCGCAGATGCTGTCATGGTATCACGATCTAACTCACCTGCGCCGAATCTCGTCATCTCTTAACAATGGCGAGCCAGGGCGTACGCGCGTGACTTATAGCGAACAAGACAGGTGGCTGTCGATGAATCGCGGAAATATAACCGTGAGCTGCAACCTGGGTGATTCTGAAAGACTGTTCCGGGTTCCGGAGGGCAGTCGTGTAATACTGTGCTCCCGCGGAGTTCCCGACGTGATAGACGGCGTAGTAAATCTTATGGGCAACACCGTGATGATCACGAGTAACGGCGGTCCGCCTTGATCTAAAGCTGTCTCAGCGGAGGCTGCGGCACCATACTTGGGCCTCTACTATTTGGACGGCTTGCGCTTGCCAGCAGCCCGCGTTTTATGAGATGCACCACCTGCAGAATTATTAATCGAGGAATTAATCGAAGAATCGTCGAATACCTGGATCGATCTGCCGCCTACTATTACGTTCTTCCCTACCTTTGCAGAGATGAAGGGATCTTCGATGTTCTCAGTATTCATGATTCGCCGCCAGGGGTTGCCATTCGGCGGGGGAGGCAGGGTAAACTGGACGCCTTCATGGTATGCATTTACCAGTAAGAGAAAGCTGTCGTCTCTGACAGGATCTCCTTGCGCATCGCTCATTTTCAATGTCTTGCCGTTAAGCATCAATCCAATGGATCGTGTCCACTCCGCACCCCACGCTTCTTCCGGCATTTCGTTGCCGTCTGCTCCGTACCATGCAATGTCACGCACAATCGAGTTGCGAATAACTCGATCCTGAAAAAACTTCCTACGATGAAGATTCGGATGTGAAGACCGCAGTCGCACCAGTGTTCGCGTGAATTCAATTAAGCGAGTTTGCGACGCATTCAGATTCCAGTCATACCATGTCGTCTCATTATCCTGACAGTAGGCATTGTTGTTGCCATGTTGTGTTCGAAAGGATTCGTCGCCGCCGCATATCATGGGCACTCCTTGACTCAGCAACAACGTTGCGAGTAAGTTGCGCACTTGTCTCTCTCTGGCTTTTTGAATCTCAGTATTGTCGGTTGGACCCTCTACGCCCATATTCCATGAGGCATTGTCGTTGGTTCCATCGCCATTGTCATCCTTATTGGCTTCATTGTGCTTTTCGTTGTAGCTCACCAGATCGGCGAGAGTGAATCCATCGTGTGCCGTGATGAAATTGATGCTGGCGTATGGTTTACGACCGTCATGCTGATATAGATCGCTGGAACCAGTCAACCTATAGGCAAAATCGGAGAGCTGCCCTGCGTCCCCCTTCCAGAACCTTCTCGCCGTGTCCCGATATTTTCCGTTCCATTCCGCCCACAACACCGGGAAGCTTCCCACCTGATAACCGCCTTCGCCCAAATCCCATGGTTCCGCAATCAGTTTCACGTCGGCAAGCGTAGGGTCTTGATGAATCGTATCGAAGAAGCCACTGAGTCGATCGACGTCATGTAACTCCCGGGCCAAGGTTGCGGCCAGATCAAAGCGGAATCCATCTACGTGCATTTCTGTCACCCAGTATCTGAGACTATCCATGAGAAGCTTCAGTACTTGCGGATTGCGGACATTCAATGTGTTTCCCGTTCCGGTGTAATCCATGTAATAGCGAGGGTTGTCGATCACCGTTCTGTAATAAGTCGTATTGCAGATTCCTTTCATACTGAACGTTGGGCCAAGATGGTTTCCTTCACAGGTGTGGTTATATACCACGTCAAGGATCACCTCGAGCCCCTCGGCATGAAAGGCCTTCACCATTTCCTTAAACTCGCGTACCTGACCGCCGGTGTCTGCACTTGCACTGTATCGGTTAGCCGGACTGAAGTATCCGAGCGTGTTATAGCCCCAGTAATTACTCAATCCTTTTTCCAGCAGGTGGCCATCGTCCACCATTTCGTGGATCGGCAGCAATTCGATGGCAGTGATTCCCAGCTGTTTAAGGTAGAGAATGCTGGCGGGATGAGCCAAGCCGGCATAGGTTCCGCGGAGTTCCTCAGGGATTTCTGGATTCAATTGCGAAAACCCCTTGACATGCACCTCATAAATTATTGAGTCCGAAAGAGGAGTCTCGGGCGGGCAATCGTTTCCCCAATCAAACCGGTGTTCTACTACGACAGACTTCGGTATGCCGGCAGCGCTATCTTTGTCACACTTCTCAAGGTCGTTACCAGAGTCCACGTTGTAAGAAAATACCGGAGCTTTCCAATCGACCTTGCCTGAAATCGCCTCTGCGTATGGGTCGACCAATAGCTTTGCCGCGTTGAATCGATGACCTGCTTCCGGATCCCAGGGCCCATTCACTCGATAACCATACAGTTGACCAGGCTTGATATCGACTACAAATCCATGCCAAACAAAAGCTGTTCGTTCTCTCAGTGCGACTCGATCTGTCTCTTTGCCAGACATATCAAAGAAGCATACCGATACGCCAGTTGCATATTCCGAATAGAGAGCGAAATTCGTTCCTTTTGAATTTGCTTTGGACCCAAGTGGGAGAGGACGTCCTGGCAATAGCGTGCGGGCCATCAAATGACTCCTGCGTCGGGATTTGATTGCTAGCGGTTACCTATCAAAAAGTTGTACTCTGACGCCGCAGCGGTAGTTCGTTCGACAGGTGGGCTATCGGTAATTATGATGTAGTCAAAAAGCATTACTACAACGTACAGAATCAGATGCACTTGCCGGACGCACAGATGCCCCGATCGAGGACGAGCGTGAGGGGCGATCTAGGAATTGTGAGAATGCAAGTGACTTCGCGCGTTCGACCAATTGCTGACGAAGAAGTTAGTTTCTCGAGTTACCCCAGGCGCTACGCCGTTCGGCCGTTACACCCGTAAGGCGAATGTCAGGGTTGAGATTGCAGAGAATTAGCCGCCGGCTCCATCAAGATGTCCTGTAACTTGAGATACACAGCATTCGTCCACCCGAAGCCGACGACATTGTCTGTGTAACCAGCGGTGACTTTCACGTTTGAGGAACTATCAATGACATCATATTTCTCGCGAATCGTTCCATCTCGCAGAAAGCTGTCGAGGACGGACCCGGAAAATTCTCGGGCAACCCGCGCGGCGTCTTCGCGGTAGCCATACTGGTCAAGCCCAAAGACGCTCAGCCAAGTGGTTGGCGCCCAGCCGAATGGAAGATCCCATTGCATGCCCGAGGCGTAGTCACTAGTCGCCAAACCGCCAAGGCGCTCGAAAAGCTCTAAATGAGCATCAACGGCGGCGGCTTGTCGTCGACTCGCAACCCCCGCCCAGAGCGGGTAGAAGGTCGTGATGAAATGGTAGGACGAGCGTTTGCGGGTCGTGAAGTTGTAGTCCAGGTAAAGGCCGCGTCTGGCATCCCATAAATAGCGGTTGATGGCGACCTTGCGGGTTATGGCACGCCGCTCCCATATATTTGCTTCCGAGGTGCGGCCTAGCAGCGAGGCGAAATGCGCCATGTCTTTCTCGTACTTATAGAGCAGGCTGTTAAGGCAGACGGGGGCATATAGATCAGTGGAACCAGAGAATGGGCCAAAACGAAAGCTGGTGTCGAATCCGGATTCGCGCATCGCGCGATCTCCACGATAAAAGGTGGCAGAGAGACGATGGCCCTCCACCACCGCCTGCCTGCAGACAAGGGAAGCCGCAATGTTACAGCTCGCTTTAGCGAGAGCCGCAGTCTGCAACGGCGTAGGTTTTTTGGGACTTTCCACGAGGTACTCTGGATGGTCGCCGCGATGCGCAAGCAGCCAGTGAATCACGTCCCTGTAGTAGCTTGAGTCGTCGGCCATTTCGGGCACCGGTCCTTCCGCACTATCACGATAACGCGCAAGGCCCGTTTTGCCGGCCCGATGGGCGGGCGACATCCATAGCGCGTAATCGCGTTGCGCATCGGAGTATGCGCCCGCCAGCCATTTGAGATCGAGTTGAGCGCTCGGAGCCGGGTGCTCGTAGACTTCTCTGATCATCGACGAAAGGAGCGGCGGCTGCGAGCGCGTGAGATAGTAGGTGCGGTTGGCGTTCAGGATCGCGCCATAGTTCTCGATCTCGAAAAATAAATTCTCGACCATACCGCGCGCCAGGTCAAACTGACTATCGTGGATGAGGCCAAGAATGATGAAATAGCTGTCCCATCCGTACATTTCATTGAATCGGCCGCCGGGGACAACGTAGCGGTTGGGCAAATAGAGAAGACCTTCGACGGGCAATTCTTCAGGACTAATGTCGCCGATGCGGTGAATCGCGCGAGGAAGACGGTCGATCTCGACATGACAACTGGCTTTCATGGCGATAAGCGCGGGCGGGGCCGGGAAATCGGTAGGGAGATATAGAATGCTCTCTGTCAGTATTTTCGGATCGGTAACAGATTTACAGTCAGACATCGAGCGCGAAAGTGTGTTCCACGTCTTGGCGATGTATGCCCGGATGCTTGCATCATTCGCCGAACGCGGCGACTGCGCCGCCGCAGCAAAGCAAGCGAGTGAAAGAATGACCGCGATCGCGCGATTTAGAGTAATGGTCAATGCATGCACGCAGAAGCCTTGACTTAGCACATACGGAGCCTGACGTCGACGGAGGAAGTTTTACCGGGACGGGACGGATGGTGAGCGCAACTTGAACTCTCTTTGCCTTCGATGCAATTCCGGAAGCTTTGGTTTACAGCTCCAGTAACAATACTGCCCCTGATGCCCGACCCAGATGACGCCTTATGTTCTATAACCGACAGACGCGAATCGTGCGGTGAAATGAAAATAGGGCTCTGATCGTATTCAAAGCGATTCGTAAGAGGGGACCGGCTTTGAGGGGTGTTTCGATGTCAACTGCATTGATACTGGCTGTCGGCCAAGATCCCATGATCTTGAATACCCGGATTTCAATTTTGCGCGGTGCCGGTTATGTTGTCGAATCATCTATTTTCGCGGGTGAAGCGATCAATGACATTCGTTCAGGAGACTTCGACCTCGTCATTCTTTGTCACACAATTCCATCTGAAGAGAGACGCAATTTGGCACGTCTCATTCGGAGATCCGGATTATCGATCCCTTTGCTCTACATCCAGCCTTTGGTTGAGCCCTCCATGGATGGATTGGCCGATGCAATTGTTGGCAGTCATCCAAATGAACTTTTGCGTGGTGTGGAGAACGCGCTTAACAAAGCGACTGTCTGTTCGAAACCAGGGGCTCAGGAATTTGCAGAAATCCTGGCAAGCAGTAAGAGGTAACATGCAGCCCGCAGATTGGGAAGCCTATTTGCGGCGCGAAATTCCAGTACTCAAGCGAGCGCTGGTAACGTTCAGGGTCTCAATCCCGGAGTTCCGCTTTTGACAAATGGCGATTGACTCACATTTCCCTACTGGTGAAAACGATCATGTCCCAGCCCACAAGACCCCGCATTCTAGTCGTCGACGATGAATTAGTTATTGCCGCTACTCTGGCTTCCATCCTGGATTCTCAGGGCTTCGACGCGAAGGCCTACACGGATGCGTTTGAAGCACTCAAGGCTGCGCGCGACAAAGCGCCTGACCTTTTGATTTGCGACGTCATGATGCCCTCCATGAGCGGCATTGAGTTGGCGATTGAAGTTCAGAAATTCTGTGATAACTGTAAAGTGCTTCTCTTTTCCGGACAGGCGGCGACAGTTGATTTGCTTCGTGTCGCCCGCGCTCAAGGGCACGATTTTGAGCTAATCCTAAAGCCGATACACCCCTGTGATCTGTTGAGAAGAATTCAGCAGGCATTCGATTCAGTTCCTCAACAAGCCTGAAGTTCACAAACGGATAAGTAATGGCTTCGCTGAAGAGACGGCGGTGTACTCCATAAGCTCTCAGGCGAGTTTGCGGCGCGAGCGGTTGAGGGAGGCTGCGAGTAGATCATCCTCGATTTGCACGGCACAGAGATCAGTCAGCATCGTGGACGCCCAGTGATACACATTATGCTCTCTTACCTGCTGCCTCATGCGCTGCATCCGCAGGCGGCGCTCCGCCGGGTCCATGCGCAGTCCGGTGTGAATGGCTTCGCTCATCTGTTCTATATCATAGGGGTTGATCAGCAGAGCATCTCTCAATTCCCGGGAGGCTCCGGTGAAGAGGCTTAGCACCAAAACTCCATCACCATCATTGCGTGCGGCCAGATATTCCTTGGCAACGAGATTCATGCCATCGTGGAGGGAAGTTACCAGGCAGAGATCGGCGGCACGATAAAATCGTTCCACCTCGTCGTGGCTGTACTGTCGCTCAATCAAAATGATTGGCTTCCAGCGGGATGTTTCGTAACGGCGGTTGATGCGCTCAACCGTTTCCTTCACCTGAAGGCGCAAATCAACATAGCTCGGGATGCGAGTGCGGCTTGGAGACGCTATCTGCACGAAAACAATTTGTTCAAGATACCATGGATGCTCTTGGAATAAGTGCTCAATCGCGAGCAATCGCTCTACGATTCCCTTGGTATAGTCCATGCGGTCCACGCCCAGCAAAAGTCGCTTGCCTTCGATCCCGAGTTCGCGATGCAAGGAGTACGCAGAACTTGCGAGTTTGCCGATTCGAGCCGAGCCGTCCCTATGTTCTTCGGCTGTTGAATTCTCTGTTGTTACCGGCAGCACCCTTTCCTCGTCGGCATCAACGACAATTGATTTGTCGCTGGGGTATAGTCGCGCTGCGGTCCTATGCTCGTCCCATGCCACGCTGATGGGGTACGGGCGAACCAGAGAATGATGCCCGCCTCGCCGAACGCTGAAGTGCTCCCAATCTGTTCTGGCCTCCAATACGCGGTCCACGGTTTGGAGAAAGTTATTGCAATGTGCTTGTAGCTGAAACCCGATGAGATCCGCGCCCAGCATACCATTCATCAACTCGGTCTGCCATGGGCAAATTCCGAAGGTCTCGGCATTGGGCCAGGGAATGTGCCAGAAGATGGCCACGCGCGCGTCCGGCCGGGCATGCTTGATAATTTGCGGCAACAGAGCGAAATGATAATCTTGCACGAAGACCACAGGGTGGTTCATCCCGCGCATTTCTTCAAGCAAAACTTCGCCGAATCTGGAATTCACACTTTTATAGTAGTTCCAATCGCTAGAGCGGAAGATAGGCCGGGTGTGCGCAATGTGACAGAGGGGCCACAGGCCTTCATTGCAGAAGCCTTCATAGTAGCCTGCTTCTTCTTCAGGGCTAAGCCATACCCGGCGCAGGGTATAGCGCCTTTCATCGGGAGGCACGCGCAGACGATCATGCTCGTCCACAAAGAGGGCATCCTCACTGCCACTTCCATGTGCGATCCAGGTTCCGTCGCAAGCCTGCAAAATGGGCTCAATGGCCGTCACAAGTCCGCTGGGGGGCACAATGCATTCGGTATCTCTTCCACGCCGCACGTGCATATAAGGCTCCCGGTTCGATACAACAAGCAGCCTGTCACCTCCCAGGCGTTCGCGCACATGCACAGCCAGACGTTCCGCGGTCCATACGTGTTCGGCTCGATCGCGAAGCCACGCTTCGGTTTCTGCCGCCAGACGCGCGTGGTTCAAGTTTTCGGCCAGCGTAGTAACCTCTTTGGCCAACGGAACCAAATAGCCAAATTCGCTTGCTCCCTCTTGCATGTCCGCTTCGCCATGCCGCAACTTGCGAAGCCACTCCGCCGCACGAACCACGGGCGTCTGCAGAAACCATCGCACCATGACCAGAGTCACCACGACGACCAAAACCACGATTGCCAAGATACGCAGAAAGCTTCTCCTCCAAGTATCAGTCCTTTCCGTGTGGATGTACTCCGCATCTGCAACTAGCAACAGAATTGCCACGGTCCGTGCTCCGTCCCTGAGCGGAATAGCATCTTCATACCATAGCCGGGGCGAAGAAGAGCCGTTGTTCCGGCGATAATTCGTTCCTCCGGCTTGAGCAGGGGCTTCAGGAAATCTGACGAAAGCGCTTCCGTCTTTGCCTGAATTCAAGGTGCGCACAAGAAGGCCTATTGAAAGATTTTGCCACGAAGGAGCGTCTTCACCTATCGAGGCAAGGAGCCTGCCATTCATGTCAAAGGCAGCCATGGCCGGCTGATCCGGGTTTACCCGCAAAGCCCGCAGCATCTCGAGCCAATCCACGTTGGCACCCGCCGTAAGCTTCTGTTCAATCTGTGGCTGCAAGCCCGCGGCTAACCATTGCGTCCTCCGCGCGAGGTCGCTGCGTAATCTGTGCTCATGCGCCAGCACGTCAAAGTACGTGGAGGCGATTGAGATCAGCGTGATACCTAATAACAGAGCGACGACCAGTCGAAGACGAAAGAGATGCATCCTATTCTCACCTATGTGAAGGCAGAAAAGTGCTATTAACCAGAAGATGCGTTTGTCACTCAAAAAGGTTGCGCCCAGCCGATGACTCTCGGATCTTTGCCTTCGGACGATCGATGGAATTAAAACCGGCGCGTCAGTCAAGCTATCTACTTAATAAATCAGTAAATATGACTTGGTTCGCTTAAGAACCATCTGAAAGACCTTCGGCAATTTGCCATAAATTTGTTGATCAAATCAAATGCAACTTCTCGGATACAATGGATGTGTATATGCGTTCGTTTAGTTAACTTAGTTCGACGCAGGTCACTTCATTCTATGATTTCGGGCATTCTATTTCTATATTGCGAAAATCAAGCAACTTTTTGATCGGACTTCGACGTCCAAACCATCGAACGCAAATGCGGGCATGGAGCGGGCTGACCTATAGCTGACCTGATCAATTTGTGAAAGGAATTTGTGTATTGAGATCTAAGTTCTCTCTATGCGTTGGCTTGATCGGAACGTTTTTAGCGGCGGCGGAGTGGCGTGGAGTTGCGCAGGAACAGGTTCAGATTGACGCGCAGGCACAGACAACGCCATTTCCTCACTTTTGGGAGGAAATGTTTGGTTCCGGGCGGGCAAGTCTCTCGTTGCGTGAAAGTTATCGCGACGATTTGCGCGCTGTGAAGCGGGTAGCCGATATTCGCTACGTTCGATTTCACGCAATACTTCACGATGAACTTGGCGTATATAACGAAGACGAGCACGGCGATCCTGTCTATAACTTCTCTTATGTTGACCAAGTGTACGATGGATTGCTGAAGAGTGGAGTGAAGCCGTTTGTCGAAATCAGCTTTATGCCGAGCAAGCTGGCCTTTAATCCTGATGCATTACATCCATTCTGGTACAAACCGAATGTTTCGCCGCCGAAAAGCATGGAGCGTTGGGACGACTTGGTTAAGCACTTTGGACAACATCTCGTAGACCGGTACGGCATTGATGAGGTGTCTACGTGGTATTTCGAAGTGTGGAATGAACCAAATATCGACTTCTGGAATGGTATCCCTCGGCAGACATCATATTTTGAGTTATACGCGCACACGGCGCAGGATTTAAAAAGCGTCAGTCCGCGACTGCGGGTCGGTGGGCCGGCCACAGCGGCTGCGGCGTGGGTCACCGATTTCCTCAGATTTACAACCAGCAATAGGATTCCAGTCGACTTTGTCTCGACGCATAGCTATGCTGACGATACGGTTGAGGACCTGTTCGGGACGAATGAAGATATTCCTATGGATAATCGTGTCTGCCGAGCTGCGCAAAAGGTCAAAAGTGAGATTAATGAGTCTGCAAGGCCCGACCTTCCACTCATCTGGTCGGAGTGGAATATACAGGGGATGATGGATGCACGTGATACGACCTTCGTTGGACCCGCGCTTGCAAACACTATTCGTCAATGCGATAGATTAGTTACTATTCTTTCATTCTGGACTTTTTCGGATGTATTCGAGGAAAGCGGGCCCATCGTAAAACCATTTGAAGGCATGTTTGGATTGCGCGCCAAAGGGGGTATCAACAAACCCAGCTATTATGCATATGGATTATTGCATCAACTGGGCGACAGACGGATAGCGAGTTCATCGAATGATATTATCGTTTCGAAACGCGCGAATGGGGGGCTGGTAATTGCGGCATGGAATCTTGTCGATCCGGGCCAGAGTGGAAGTACACGAACTTTGGACATGACTTTTGTCCATCTTCCTCCCGGATCGCGCGTGAATATTCAGCGAGTGGATGCAAACCACGGAAACGTATTGAAGCAATATGAGGCCATGGGAAAGCCGCTCGACCCAACACCAGGTCAGGTCGAAGAACTCAATCGAGAAACATCGCTTCCTGCTCCTGAAGAAAGGAACCTCCAGCAAGGAAGGCTGGAGCTAACCATGGCTCCCAACTCTCTCGCGCTTATAAGAATTGAACCGTGACTTCGAAAGTGTGATTCTAAACTACTCTTGCAGTCCTGCTCTCAGTACAGACTGTGCGACCGGCATTTCGTGGAGCAGAAGTTCAGTGGCTTGCACCCGAGGATTGGCGTGAAACCAACGTTGCACGATGTTGTCGTGGAGCAGATTGAGGATCGCAAGCAATGACATTCCTTGGTGATGCGCCATCCATTCACGGACGAGAACAGGATTGTTCGGCGAGGCCTCGTAGTCGGCAGCTTCATAGAAGCCGTAGGGTCCGACCCATCCAATAGAAGCCATGCGACGCAAATTATGGAGCACCGCAAGCGAGTCGACACTCAGGGCGAGAAATGCAGAATAAGGGGAGACGACCGGGCCAGCAGCAGCCTCACTCCAAAGGGCGGTTTGTGGCACGCCGTACGCCTGGTAATGGTAGTGGCCCGCGTCGTCTCTTTTCGAACCGCCGGACTCGGAGATTCCCCAGGGGATGTTGTTGAGCGATCCGGCAAAAGCGCGTTGCACCTGGACGCAGGCGACTAGAGTGCGCGAAATAAGAGTGTCAGGATAACTGCGCATCCAGAGTGCAGGCATCAGATATTCGAACATGGTCCCAGTCCACGAGAGAAGAAGGAATCTTCCGAAGGCTCGCGTGTGCTCCCGGCCCAGCTTGAACCAACTCTGTTGAGGGATCTCGTCTTGCGCGATTGCGAGGAATGTGGCGATGCGGGCTTCGGACGCGATCATGTCATAGCAGGCATCGTGGAGCTGGTGTGCGCGAACGTCATATCCGATAGAAAGAATCTGACGGTTGGGGTTGACCAGAAAGGCAAACTCCGTCTTCTCTGCGTATCGTTCCGCTTGCTGTGCGATGGAGCGAAGGTCGGCGACGAGCGCAAGCAAGTTTTGCGAAGCTGCGAGCAGAGCAACTCGGAGCTTCTCGGCGAGAGGAAACAGATGTTGGTTCTTGGCAAGCATCGGCCAACTGCCTTCCAAATGCGCGCTTAGCCGCTCGGAGACCTGAATCGCACCTTCGATAGAAGGACTGCGCTCTTCGTGCTTGAGATCGAATTCCGCTAACTCGCGGAGAGACGCGTATTCAGGAAGTTGCCAGGGCATGTAGTTGCGGAGCAATGTAAGGATGGCGTCAACGCGACACCGTGTCTCCTTCAGCCACCAGGAGTCGCCGCACAAGGCAGTTGGAGATGCAGAGGCTGACTTGAGTCTGTCGTCGGCGGCGCAAAGCCAAGCGATCCACTTCTCCAGATTCGCGGAAGAGTCAGGCAAGGATAAATTTCTAAACGGAGATTGCCGGCTGTTTTTACTCCGCATCAATTGCCAGTGCACGCTTAGCCCAGCAAAAAGTTGCTTGGAAAATAGGGGCTGGCGAATAAGTTCGAGCGCACCGGAGTGAAGTGTGTAGAGAGAAGCTACGAAATTGCCGCTATCAACCGAAGAGACAAAGGGCGAGTCACGGAGCGGTTCGAGGGTTTTCGTATCGTACCAATTGAAGAGATGGCCTCGATACTTCTCGAGTCGGTCAATCGTTGCAAGGCAGTGCTCAGTCAGAGCGGCAAACTCCGGTACGGTCAAGAAACCGAACTCGCAGGCAGCCTGACGGGCATTGAGCAAAAGGCCGAGATTTGTAGGTGAGACGCGCGCAGCTTCAAAGAACCCCTCTTCCTCGACGTTGTCGGGAATCAGGTAACGATGGCTCTCCCCTCCGAACTCATGGAAGTAGCGCCAGATGCGCAATGCATGGCCCAACAGAAACGCCTCGTCTCCCGAATGAAGACGCTTGCATTGCTCGCGCGGCGGCCTATTGAGCCAGGCAGTAACAGCAGGGGCAAAAGCCCAGAGCATCAGGATGGGCGCAGCCACTACCAAGGCATGATGGTGGTGAGGATTAAAGAGATAGACCAGGATAGCCACCGCAACAGAAACGAATGGCGTTAGGATGAGATAACGATCTATCGGAGTACGGGTGGAGGAGGGAAGTTCAGACTGCGCCGCAGTTTCCCATTCCAGCAAGCGCTCGCCCGTAATCAGTCGTCGGACAAGTGCGCGCACAATCGCATCAAGACAGAGCAGTGCCTGGTGCGGGAGGAAGATGAGATTGAGCAGCGCCATTAGAGCTGCCTTCCAAAGGCCTGAGAAAGCCTCGCCGGCACCGCCTTTAATCCCGCCCACAAGCGCGCGGCCAAGACCGAAACTGCATTGAACGACGGTCGGGAAGATAAGGAGCACAAGCGGGACAATCGTCCAGTAAAGGGGTCCACCGGCAAGGCCAAGCCAGCTCGCTACAAACACGATGAAGGTAAACGGTTCGACGAGCGAGCGCCGCAGATTATCGAATATCTTCCACCGGGAAACCTCAGAGATCGGATTTGGCACCCAACGCCCCGACTCATCAAGAACACGCGAAAACATCCACTGCGCGGTCTGCCAGTCGCCGCGGACCCAGCGGTGTTTGCGCCGATTGTAGGCATTCCAGTGCGAGGGGTAATCGTCAATGAGTTCTATATCGGAAGCAAGTCCGGCGCGTGCATAGGCGCCCTCAATCAGGTCGTGACTAAGGAGAGAGTTGCGCGGAAAACGACGGTCGAGAACAGCGTGAAGAGTGGCGACCTCGTAAATACCCTTACCGGTAAAAATCCCTTCCCCATAAAGATCCTGGTAAGCATCCGAGATAGCGCGGGTATAAATATCAAAGCCATTTTGTCCGGAGTAGATGGCAGCCAGTCGAGAGCGGGAGGCAGATCGAACGCTGACGCCTATGCGCGGCTGCAGAATGCCATAGCCCGCAACAACGATGCGCAGTTTTGGGTGGATGATAGCTTGGTGCAGGGGATGCGCAATTGCGCCGACCAGCCGTGCCGCCGCTCCGCGAGGCAGTTGTGTGTCAGAGTCGAGCGTAAGCACATAGCGGACTCGGCGGAGCGCGCCAATTCGACCCGCCTTGATGGGGAAGGCATCGAAGTCTCCGGCCAGAAGCTTATTGAGATCGAGGAGTTTTCCGCGCTTGCGCTCCCAGCCCATCCACACTCCCTGGCTCGCGTTAAAGATGCGGTGACGATGCAGGAGAATGAAGACGCCGTTTTTTGGCGAGTCATACTTTGCGTTGAGTTCGTCAATGAGTTGCACCGCGAGCTCGACGAGTGTGTGAGAGTCGTTCGCTCGGGGCTTGGTAACCGAATCCGGCAGATCGGTGAGCAGTGCGAAGTGCAAATTGGGATCGCGGTTGGCCAAGAAGCGGACTTCGAGATCGTTTATCAGACAGCGCACCTGATCTTCGTTCATCAGCAAGCAGGGCACGACAACCAATGTAGTGCACTCGGAGGCGATGCCCTTGCTGAAATCGAGTTTCGGCAACGGTTCGGGATTAAAGATAGCGGTCACAGAATTATTCTCCAGATCGACGGCGCATTGCGTCGCAGGAAGGGCAAGCAACAAAACCGCGATCAGGCAATCGAGCAAAGTGAAGTGAGGAAGTGGGAGGAAGATGAGTCCGGCAATAAAAAGGATGGTGTTGAGCCCGATTCCAGTGATATAGAAATCGTCCGCGTGACTGCGAATGAACTTGCGCGCCCGTTCGATGAACGGCGGATGAAACCCGGTACGTGAAGCGAGTTGGGAAAATCCTTTCTCGATGAGATAGTAGCCGATGTGCGTAAGGCGTTGCAGAGTTCTGGAGCCATTCGAGTGTCTCTCGGCGGCTTCCCGTGCGAGATCAAGAGCGCTCTGGGCAACCTCGGATTCACTGCACCTGGAATGACGGGATATGAAAGCGACGCGCTTGCGATAAAGTTCGCGACTATCGAAGTCCATCGACCCATAAGTCTGGGCGGGGTCCTTTCGAAGTGTTGCATCGAAGACAATGAGTGGTTCAATGAGAGACGACCAGTCGGTGTAACTGAGGGATCGGAGGCTCTTGAGGCGAAGGGAGACTTGGGAGACCGGAACGTCGCCTGAAGATCGAAGCAGAGCCCTAACATCGTTCAGCAACAATTCGACCAGGACAAACTTAAGGAACGACCCGATATTCCACAGTTCATCGAGAGTGAGGGGTTCATGGGCTTGCACCGCGCGGATGAAGGCTTGGAAGGTCGATGCCGAGTAATCTTCATCGACGGCACGAAGATAAAGTGTAGCGATGAGCGTCACGCGCGGCTCGTCGTGCCGCTTCGGGAAAATGACGCGCGGAAGGCGCTCCACAACTCGCGGCTGGTCCAACAACGCATTAATACCCGAACGCAGGAGACGGAAGTTTGCCCTCAACTCTAAAAGAACCGAGCAGCGGTCCTGCGTCGCACCGGACGCAGTTGCCGGAATCGAAAGGTTGTACTCCAGCCGCTTAAGGGCATGGCGAGCATCAACAATGCGCGCAAAAAATGTGCTGGGCGTGACAGGGCGGTGAACGACGTCCCACGATTCAATAGCACGCAACTGCTCAAGCATCTCGCCGTCGAACGATTGCCGAAAGTCCGGAATGGCTGCAGTATCGATCATAGATCCTCAGCGGTAACTGGCGGCCTGCATCTCAAACATGGCAGCATAACGGCCCCCGAGTGCGATTAGTTGTGAATGGCTACCCTCTTCCACGAGTTGACCGGCTTCCAGCACGACGATGCGATCAGCCATGCGAACGGTGGAAAACCGGTGTGAGATCAACAGAGCCATCCTTCCACGGGTTAACTCCGCGAAACGCTGGAAGACTTCGAATTCGCTGCGCGCGTCAAGTGCGGCGGTCGGTTCATCGAGGATGAGCAGTTGGGCATCTCGCAGATATGCGCGTGCCAGAGCGAGCCTCTGCCATTCGCCGCCTGACAGGTCGACGCCGCCGTCAAAGCGGCGGCCGAGCATCTGATCGTACCCTCCATGCAGTTTGGCAATTACATCGGACGCTAGGCTCTTTTGGGCGGCATACTGAATTGCATCGGCGGTGTGCGGAACTTCAACTCGGCCGACTTCAATGTTTTCGCGGGCAGTCATTTCATACCGCATGAAATCCTGGAAGATAACTCCAATCTCGGAGTGAAAATCTGCCAGATCATACTCGCGCAGATCGACACCGTCGAGCAGAATCTCGCCCTCGGTTGGATCGTAAAGACGAGTAATCAGTTTGACGATGGTTGTTTTTCCCTGGCCATTCTCACCGATAAGAGCGACGCGCTCCTCTGGAGTTAGAGTGAAATTGAAGTTACTGAGAGTCCGTCGGCTGGCGCCGGGATAGGTAAACGAAACATTGCGGAATTCAAGACCGCGCACGATAGGACGCGGCGCAGATAGGCCGTTGACCTTGGATACGACGTGGGGCTTCATTTCAAAAAAGGCGAGCAGATCGGTCAGAAAGAGCGCCTGGTCGGCCACGCCCGAGGCGGTTGAGAAGGCCAGTTGGATATTGCTCGTTGCCTGCATAATAGCGGTCGTAATCAGAGTAAGATCGCCAATGCTGTATTGGCCCTGTATCGTTCGGTAGATGCTATAGGCATATGCGCCGTAGTAGCCAAGCTGGCCGACAACAGCCAACAGGCCGCCCCAGAAAAGACGCCGCCGGCTAAGAGCAACGTTCTCTTTGTAGATGCCCTGCGAGAGGGCGGTGAAGCGTCCGGTCAAATAGCCGCTCAGATTAAAAAGCTTAAGTTCCTTGGCTGCTTCTTTGCTGCCCCCGACCTGGCGCAGGTAATCCATCTGGCGTTTCACAGGGGTCTGACGAAAGTTCTTTGCGTACGTGAGAAATGCAAAGTGGCTTTCACCCAGGAACGCAGGAAGGATGCCTGCTACAAGCAACAACAGCAGAAAGGGAGAGTAGCGTATCAGCACGGCAGAAAACGCAAGGGCCGTGACGGCTTGCTGGATCAACTGACCCATTTGCTGAATCATCGCCAACCGGTCGGTAGCCTGCACCCGGGCGCGCTCAAGACGATCGTAAAATACTGGATCCTCATACGCGGTTACGTCGAGCGACGCGGCCTTGCGCATCACTTCCACGCTGACGTGGTGGGTATAGCGGTCGGCAAGCAAGTGATCGAAATAGTCGACTGATCGCGAGAGAATTCCCGCAAGTATTGCAAGTGCCATCTCCGCGCCGACCAGCCACCAAAAGTGGTGGGGCAGCGGCTGGTGTACGCGAATTCGGTTGACCCCATCTATGATGAAGCGGCCGATGATGCCAATGCCGACAGGCAAAAAGGCGACAAGGACGCGAATGGCAATATCCCAGAAGACCACGGCGGGGCCGGATTCCCATACAAAGTGGAGCACGGAGGGAATGTTCTTGAGCGCGCTGATACGCTCACCCCAGGCGTTGCCGGGTTGCCGTGGCTGATCGGAATGACTCTTGCTGGGCTTGCCAGCGAGATCCACGTCTTGCTTCATTGAGAACATATATCCCGTTGACTCCGATCGAGTCAGGTTCGTTACATCCGCCTATTTAACAAAGGTCTCGCCCAAGGCATTGGCGAGGGCCTGCTCGCGCGTTACGTCTTGCCGTGGTATCTATTGCGATGCATAGATGCTTCGAACCGTTGTTTATCCTCTATGAAGGGTGGAGAGTTTTGCTTGCGTCAAAACGAACCAGCGATCAAATCCGCAGTTATCTTACTGCGACTGGTAGGGCTTGAAACCGGCGTTAATCATGCCTCGTTGGGCCTCAGGGTTTTTCATAAAGGTATCCCAGACAAATCCAGTTCGCGCGTTCTCGGCCATGAGCATCGTAATGCCCGTATCGATCCCAATTACATCCGTGTCGTACCAATCCGTCAATGGGTTGAAAGCATCTACAAATCCATATCGGCACCAGGCCTTGGGATAGTGATCATGAATCGTCCTGAGTACTCGCATGGTCGCGTCAGGCAAAAATGGCAACGAACCTCCAGTGGCAGCGGGCACGATGGTTCCGTCGATGGGGCCCATGGCTGGCGGACCTCCCCAAATCACGTATCCTCTCTCGGAATCCGACGCAGTAATGCCCCAGAGTGCGTCACTGTAATCAGAGAACTGTTCGTTCAATTCAACACAAAACCGGCGATGCACATCGGTAGCAATCACAGAATTTTCGAAATAGTCCGCATAGCGGTCCCGCTTGCCGCGAAAATTAAACCACGCTTGGGAATATTGGTGGACAAACAGTGGTGCAAATGAGCCGATATATCGCAGCCCATCGTATTCAAACACTGTTCGCTTCCATGCGAACCATGCCTCATGGTCGAGCGGATGTGAGGAAGAACCCATCCCCAGCAGATAGATCATCATCAGCTCACTGTAAAAATCCCACCTGGAGGGGATAAAGCCCGACTCTGGCGTCCAACCATGTGAGACCAGCGATGTATCTTCTGAGAGCCATGTCCAATCAACGCGATCGAAGATGGCGTGAGCCAGTTCTGAAATTGCACTGTCTTGAAAATGCTGGCGGCAAGTTAGAACGCCGCAGAGAAGCAAGGCTGTATCGGCAGAGGAGACTTCAGAATCCCAAATTCTCTCGCCCGTGTCGATATCGGCGAAGTGATAAAAGAATCCTCGATGTGTGGGCAGTTTGTGCCATAGAAATGACAACGTCGCCAAAATCCGCGAGCGCGCCTCGGAGCGACTCACGAACCCGCGCTCTTCTGCGATGCATATTGCAGTGAGGCCGAACCCCGTGGATGCAATACTGGCCGCCACACTTGTGTCCTTGTCCCGCACATTGCAACGGTCCTTGATCAATCCGGTCTGAGGATTGGCTTGCTCCCAGAAAAAAAGAAAACTGCTTTGTTCCAGGTCGTTTAGAAACTGGTCGTCTTCAGGAGAAACTGCAGCGGGCACAGGAGGAGCCGCAGGATAATTATGCGGGCGCGTGCCGTGGTCGCGTGTTGCGATTCCGATTAGGATCGGCATCGCGTTCGATGGAGCGAGAAGGCCCAAAGGCATGCTCGCCATCTGACACAAGAACCGGCGACGGGTGTTATTACCGATCTGCTGCTGTTTCATTTTTGACAAACTCAAACATGAATTTGACATAGCGCATGACCAATCACGCTGACATATCTTCGAGATGAAACCGGCTGTAACAAATCGTTTGATGCAGACCGCCGATCTTGAGATGCCGCAGCTCAGGCAGCAAATTTAGGGATAAATGCGTCCAATCACTGAACATGCAGGTGGGTTAAAGTGAAAAGGAATGCGGTCTTATGGATTGCCGCACTGCTGGCTGTCGCGATGGCGACTATCGTCGGAGTGCGCATCCAACGCTGGAGTGTGGGGGCAATAAGAATCAAAGGGGCGGTGATCCGCCGCGATGTCGATGCACGGAGAGAGCTACCGATCGCAGGGGTCGATGTGACGGTGTCGGACGGCATGAGAAGCGCAACCACCCAGTCGGAAGTGTCAGGATATTTTAATATTCCCTTTCAGGGAAGCGTGTGGCCGGGGCAATCGATGACATTGAGTTTTCGGCATCCTGCCTATCGGCCTCTCGATCTCAAGCTGCAAGGCGGTCTCCGGCGAGCAGCGGGCAAATTGTACATTGCTGCAATGGAGCCTGTTTCTTTGTCCGTCGACAGCATTTCGAACCGTGCGCCCTTGCTTGTATCAAACGTCCGGATTAGATATACGATTAACACCCAAAGGAAAGTCAACATCGGTAGCGCTGTCAAGACTTTTCAAGTCGTTAATGTCGGAAACCTTACCTGCGAGCCCGTATCTCCCTGTTCGCCCGACGGAAAATGGAAAGCAACTGTAGGTTCCGAAGTTATGGATGCCGGGGTTGATAACGAATTCAGTAATGTGAGAGCTTCGTGTATAGCCGGCCCCTGCCCATTTACGCGAATCGATTCGACTGGTTTTGTGAATGGCGGCAGAAAGATCAGCATTTCCGCCCTTGACTGGTCCGATACAACGACCTTCCTATTGGAAGCTGAGGTATTTCACACGACCAATGTTTCCGAAGTACGAGAGTCATATCCCGTCGTCTTTGGCCGCACGCTCAATTTCACACTCCCTCCTACCCAGGAAGGGGTAAGCATCGAGGCTGATATTGGTGGCGAAGCAATGGTATTTCCTCTTGGACCGAACCTCTACTTAAGCTGGGCTACATGTGCGGCCAGAACCAATTCAGACCCGGAAAAGACGACCGTGTATCGATGTGAGCTCAAGTCAGGCTATCGGTTCTAACCGATTCATGTTCATGGTCAAACTTGCGACTTCAGGATGGATTAAAATGCGACTGGAAGATTTAGGCTTGATCGGGAATTGTCAGTTTTCCGCGCTGGTACACAATAGTGGGGAGATTGCCTGGTGCTGCCTTCCCCGCTTCGACTCGGAACCCGTATGCTCAACCCTCTTGGATAAAGAAGAGGGCGGGCGCTTCCGCGTTGGCCCGGCGGACGGAGAATTCGGCGTCCAGCGTTACCTTCCAAACACCAATATTCTTGAAACCACTTTTCGAAATTCGACTGGGGCATTTCGGGTCATCGATTTTGCACCGAGGTTCCTGCGCTTTGACCGCGCATTTCGTCCGACGCAATTGATAAGAATCATCGAGCCAATCGAAGGAGCGCCGCGCATTGCCGTCGTCTGCGAGCCCAGGCTCGGGTGGTCAAAGAAAGCGCCCGAGCGCGTACAAGGTTCCCATCACGTGCGGTTTGAAGGATTCGCGACTGAGTTACGGCTCACAACCGATATTCCCCTCTCGTATTTGGGCGGACAGTCTTTTACCCTCACTGGGCGCCAACACCTGGTTCTCACCTGGGGCGCGCCAATTGAAGAGCCTCTGGCCAATTTATGCGAACGATTCCTGAACGAGACTTCCCGCTATTGGCAGCGATGGGTGAAGCAATGCGACATCCCCCCACTGTACCAGCGAGAGGTTATTCGGTCCGCGCTTACGCTGAAGTTGCATTGCTTTGAAGATACGGGTGCGATCATAGCGGCCATGACGACATCGATTCCGGAGTCACCTGGAAGCGGGCGCACATGGGACTATCGCTACTGTTGGCTGCGCGACTCCTATTACGTGCTGAATGCATTTGGCTCTCTCGGACAGACCGAAGAACGCGAGCAATTCGTGCAGTATTTGTTGAATGTGGCCGGCGGAGCTCCAGGCCTCAATCTCGCGCCACTCTACCGAGTCGACGGATCGCAGAATCTCGAAGAGTCGATACTTGAAGATTGGCCTGGGTTTAACGGGGAACAGCCGGTCCGCATCGGAAATGGCGCGGCCCTGCACTCTCAGAACGATATCTATGGCGAGATGGTTCTTGCACTGACTCCGATCTTCCTTGATGAGCGCTTGAGCGCAGAGCGATCACCAGCGGCGTTGCACTTGATTGAAGGCCTGGCGCGAAGAGCGATCTCCCTGGCCGGAGTTCCCGATGCCGGCATCTGGGAATATCGCACGGCAATGAAGCCGCAGACATTCTCAAGCCTGATGTGTTGGGCTGCGGCTGACCGTATGGCGTTGATCTCCGATCGCCACTCACCGGCCAATGCAGCCGAATTTCGCACCGCGGCCGAGCGAATTCGCGCCGAGGTAATTGCACAATCATGGAACGCGAACCGGAAAAGCTTTGTTGGTCATTATGGCGGAGATGATCTCGATGCATCGCTCCTCCAGATGGTTCGCCTGCGTTTTCTTCCCCTTGACGATCCGATGTTGAGCCAAACAGTCAATGCAATTCACAAAGACCTGGCGATGGGCGGCTGGTTGCAGCGCTATATCCTCGATGACGGTTTCGGCAAGCCTTCAGTCGCTTTTGTAATCTGCGCCTTTTGGTTGATTGAAGCCCTCGCCGCTTCGGGACGCCGGGATGAGGCGACTGTGATGTTTGCGCGGATTCGTGGAGCGCTCTCGCCCCTGGGACTTCTCTCGGAAGACTATGACCCCGTCGAGCCGCGTATGTGGGGAAATTTTCCGCAAACTTACTCGCACGTGGGACTGATCCATTCAGCCTTCGCCGCTTCGCCTCCATGGAGTGAGGTGCTATAAAGTCCCCCCAGACAGTCCGGCATTCATCTGGCGAAAACGGCATCCAATCTAAAGGGCGATGAATATGACTGTACGGAACGGAGGAATGCTATGCCAAGAAAATCGACCGTGGAAGCAGCCCGCGAAGACCTTCAGGAAGGTAAAGCGGCTTCGACAGCCGCTGGTGAATTCGTGCATGAGGAACTCAAACACGTGCGTGACGGCGAACATGGCGCACGATCTCCGCAACAGGCCATCGCGATTGGCCTAAGCAAGGCGCGGCGCGCCGGTGTGCCGCTCAAGCCTCCCGCTCGCGGCAAGACCAGCGACGCTGCCCGCGGAAAGGCTCAGCGCGATTACGCAAAAGGGCAAACGCAACCGGCAAGCGGCCAGGAAGGAGCAACAAAGCGCGGACGCGCTCGCTTGGCGGCCATGAAACGAGAACCGCACAACACGGCTTCCCATGATGCACTGTCCAGGCATGCCAAACGAGCAGCGGGTCAGCGAAGGCAAACGACTTAAGGTGCGAACCAACCGATTTTCAACGAACAAACTGGGTAATCCCTCTTTGAATAAACAACCAGTCGCCTATCGTGGAGCATCATAGGCTTTGTTGCGTCGGAGTAGGTGTTGAAAAATCGAGAGCGGAGGCTCTGGAAGGGAGGTAAGCGCCATGCTTTGGACAATTTTTGTAGTCCTTCTGGTTTTGTGGTTGGTGGGGGTCGTAAGCTCCTATACGCTGGGTGGATTCATCCACATATTGCTGGTGATTGCGCTCGTCGTGCTTCTCATTCAGTTGATTTCAGGCCGCCGGCCTATCGTGTGATTTCACTCCGATGATTGGTTCGTTTCAACTTCGAACGGAAGAATGGGCATAATTCCATGCCGAAGAGCAGTGAGGCATCAGAGATCCACGGAGGTGGAGAAATGGACAAGGACAGAGTGAAAGGCGCAATCGACGATTCGGCAGGGCGCATTAAACGTCAGGTGGGCGAATGGACTGGCGATGGCGAGGCCCAGATTGAGGGTGCAGTACAGCAGGTGAAAGGCAAAGCCGAGAAAGTGTTGGGCAAAATAAAAGATGCAGCGCGGGACTCCAAAAACAAAACAGAGCAACACGTTAATAGAACCTCGGAGCCCAAAGAGGAGCGCATCATAATTAGCCACAAATAAAATTGCGACGACCGAAAGATCGGCGGTGGTCGAACATTTGGGGTTCCCCGGCTCGTACCGAAGAGCTGGGGCTGTAAGCGGCTCGGCTCTGTCGACTTGTTCGTATTTGTCCGATGGTTCTCTCAAACTTACAGCGATCGAAGCGGCGGCAGAGGAAACGATGTCGCCGCTTCGACGTAAAGAGTCGAACAGATGAGTGGCAAGAAGGCCGATCTTCAGTACTCGATCTTCTTGACCGACGCCATCCACTCCGCAAAGCTGGCCTGCGCCTCGTCACTGAGCAGTTGCGTGGCAGGGAGCGTGCGCGCAGCCTGCTGCTTCTGCAGTTCCTCATAAAGCATCGTATCGTCAAAGTTGGCGCGGGCAGCATCCGCGGCGCTGGCGCCGAAATAAATGGCATCAATCCGCGCCCAGTAGGCTGCTGCAAGGCACATTGGGCAGGGCTCGCAACTGGTGTAAAGCTGGCAGCCGGTCAATGTGAATTTACCCAGCGCCTTGCAGGCCGCACGAATGGCGTTAACCTCGCCGTGCGCAGTAGGATCCAGCGAGGCGGTTACCGTATTTACGCCCTCGCCCACAACTCGTCCGTCGAGCACAATCGCTGCGCCAAACGGCCCGCCCGCGCCGCTGACTACGTTCTCAGTAGCCAGCGCAATCGCGCGGCGCAAAAACTCCAGATTGATTGTGGCCTGCAAGCTAGCTTGCTCCTCTATGCCTGGAATAACGAAAGCAAGCATAACATGTCACGGGCATTGGGCTCATGCCCATCCTGCGGTCGAATCACTTGGCCTGCTCTTGAATTGACTCCTTGGCATGTCAATCCTTCCAATGATAGATTCTTCGCATGACCGTAATTCGGCAGTGCAACCTGGCGGATTTTCCGCGAATTCTGGAGCTATTGCAACAGCTTTGGCCGGAAAAGACGTTGGATGCCGATGCGCTCCATCAAGTCTACAGCCGAGGAATCGACTCTGATTTCCAGCGCTTTCTATGCGCGGTGGAAGATGAACATGTGATCGGATTCTGTTCGCTGACCATCAGGAACAATCTGTGGCAAGCAGGGTATCTGGCACATATCGACGAACTCGTTGTTAGTCAACAGAAGCGTGGACTTGGTATCGGCAGCGCGCTGCTGGGGTCCACTATCGCCGTGGCAAAGGAAGCTGGGTGTTCGCGGGTTGAGCTTGACTCCGCATTTCACCGCTCAGAGGCGCACAAGTTTTACGAACGGCAAGGATTTGAAAATAGGGCGTACCTGTTTTCCAAGTCCATATAGTCTAACCGCAAACCTGGTCGATGACTACAATGCCCGAGTTATAAGTAACCCACAGACTTATCCTCTGCCCGGATATGCTCGATCCACGCTCACCAGCATCCCGGCGTAAACTGAAAGACGTGATGGACTCGTACTCGAAAAAAATCCTCAAGGAACTTCTTCCGGTGGAGATCGATGCTGCTCCGCCTGCGGCTACCGCGAAAGCTGGCAACCAGAACCCTGTCGCGCAGTTGGATCATTGGTCCCCAGCCGTATTGCTCGAGCGCGCCGCCTATCTGCGCAATCTGGCCGGGCACGGAGACGGCTCGGCCAGCGAGACCCTGCGAGAGTTTCCGCACCATTGCGCCATGCTCCTCTTTCGTAGTCGCGACGGCGCGGCCGAGGTGCATGAGAACTTCGCCGATCTTTTTTATGTTCTCGATGGCCGCGCAACATTGGTCACAGGCGGCACAGTAGCCGGAGCCGCTATCGTCGCGCCCGGAGAAATTCGGGGCTCTTCGGTCGAAGGCGGCAAGCGCCAGGAACTCAGAGCGGGCGATGTGGCGCATGTTCCCGCTGGGCTGCCTCATCAAATGCTGGTAGCCGAAGAAAAGACTGTCACTTGTATGGTGATGAAACTTCAGGAAAATATATAAAGCGCTTCAGCAACTACAGAGCTTGTGCAGCGGATGGGCGGCCAAGCGCGGTTGTGCCCATAGCTCTGGCAACTAACTCCTGGTCCTTGTACTGAAGCTGATAGAGCTTCCAGTAGAGGCCACGCTGGGCCAGTAACTCCTGGTGAGTACCCATCTCGCGCAATTGTCCCCTGTGCATCACCAGAATGGTTTCGGCTCGCTGCACTGTGCTGAGACGATGGGCGATCAGGACGCTCGTTCGACCCTCGACCATGCGTCCCAATGCTCCGCGGATGCGTAGCTCCGTATCGGTGTCCACGCTGGATGTGGCCTCATCGAGGATGAGGATGCGCGGGTTGTATGCCAGCGCGCGGGCAAAGTTGATCAGCTGTTTCTGGCCAGTCGACAGCGAATTTCCACGTTCCTGCACCGGCTCATTAAAGCCGCCGGGAAGGTTCTCAATAAAATCCAGCACGTTCACATCGCAAGCGGCCTGGTGGAGATCGGCTTCGGTAATAGCGTCGTTGCCGAAGCGAATATTCTCGGCAAGCGTGCCGGTGAACAAAAACGGATCTTGAAGAACGACGGCAAAGTGCTTCCGAAGGGCGGTCAAATCGTGCTGGCGCAGATCGATTCCATCCACAAGAATCTGCCCGGCGGTCACATCGTAGAAGCGCATCATCAAGCTGGTAAGCGTAGTTTTACCCGCGCCAGTGTGGCCCACAATCGCGACCGTCTGGCCGGGCTCAACGGTGAACGAGACGTCTTTCAAAATCCATTCGATGCCATCCAGTAATTGCATTGCGGCCGTGTCAGTTCCCGCTGCTTGAATCGCGGTCCGCTGCTCCTCCGTCAAATTCTGATAAGTGAACCATACGTGGCGGAATTCAATTCGATTGCTCCCATCGCCCGTCAGTGGCTGCGCAGGGCTCACAATTTCCGGCTCCGTATCCAGCAGCCTGAAAATGCGTTCGCTCGCGGCCATCGCCGATTGCAGGATGTTGTACTTGTCGCTCATATCCTGAATAGGCCGCCAGAACCGCAGCGAATACTGGATGAACATATTCAGTACGCCGACCGTCACTGCGCCTGTCAGTATGCCGAAGCCGCCTCGCCACACGACCAGCGTAATCGCCACCACACTGAGCAGATCAACCGCCGGATAAAAGAGCGCATAGGCAAAGATGGTGTCCTTGAACGCAATCATGTGCTGGCGGTTGACCACCTCGAAGTCATCGAAGGCGCGCTGCTCGCGGTTGAACAACTGCACCACGCTCATGCCGGAAATATGCTCCTGCACAAAGCTGTTAATGCGTCCAATCGCGGTGCGAACGCGGCGATAGCTCTCGCGCACGTGATCGCGGAACAGGCGCGTGACCACCAGGATCAGCGGCAGCACGGAGAAGGCCAATAGCGCCAGCCACCAATTGATGGTCAGCATCAAAATAGCCATCATCGTCAGATTGAGAAAGTCGTCCACAATAGCCAGCACGCCCGCTGTGAACATCTCGTTGATGGCATCCACGTCGGAAGTGATGCGCGTGACCAGCCGCCCCACAGAATGCGTGTCGAAGAATCCAATGTGCATCCTCTGCATGTGGCGGAAGATCTCGCGCCGCAGGTCGAACATCAGCTTCTGCCCGGTCCATTGCATTAAGTAGGTCTGGATGAACTGAAAGACGTAGGCGCAAATCAGCGCAGCCATATAAATGACGGCCAGCCAGGTGATGCCCACAGAAGGATCTGCCGGGAGCCGGTGCGTAAACCAGTTGTTTGTGCTCAAGCCCTTCGCTAAAAAATTCGTGGTCAGTGACGAATCATGGCCAGTAGGGAAGTAACGGTCAATGGCCACCATTACGAGATATGGCCCGGTCACGTCGCACAGAGACTTCAGCGTAACGGCGAGCGTCGAGATTGTCGCCTGAATCCAATAGGGCCGCAGATAATGGCCAAGCCTCCGCATCAGCCGGGAATCGTAGATCTTGCCGACCGGATCTTCATCGAGCTTTTGCGGTTTCTTTTTTTCAATATCTGCCATTGAGTTATGAACCAATCTGCACAGTGAGCATCGAGATGGAGCCCCCGTCGATCCCTTCGACAGGGAAGCTCGCGGCTTCCCCTTGGTGGCTGGCCGCAAGAACGTAGAGCAGCGGTAAATAATGATCCGGCGTCGGAATCGACAGCGTCGCGTCCTCTCCGAGCTTCTGATAATCGATGAGCGGCTCGAAATCGCCTGCCGCCACTAACTCCTTCGCCTCTTGTTCAAAGCGAACTGCCCAATCGAACGGTTCGGCTCCGTCCTGCCCCCAGGCGTACGCGTGAAGATTGTGGATCAGATTTCCGCTGCCGACAATGAGCACACCCTCATCCCGCAAGCACGCAATCCTCTTGCCGGTCTCGAAATGAAAACGCGCCGGCTTGGTTCTGTCGATGCTGAGTTGGACCACCGGCACATCGGCATCCGGATACGCGTGCCGCAGCACAGACCATGTTCCATGATCGAGCCCCCACGATTCGTCGAGCTTCACCGGCAAAGGCGCCAGAATCTCCTGCACGCGGCGTGCAAGAGCTGGATCGCCAGGGGCTGGGTACTGCACCTCATACAGCGCCTGTGGAAAGCCGCCGAAATCGTGAATGGTTTTGGGTGCGGTGGCCACCGTGACACCGGTCTCGGGAACAAACCAGTGGGCGGAGATTGACAGAATGGCTTTCGGCTTGGGCACAGCCAGCCCGATGCGCCGCCACGCCTGACTGTACGGGTTGTCCAAAACGGCATTCATGGGGCTGCCATGGCCGAAGAAAATTGTGGGGAGTCTCCCGGTCATCAGAGAATGCCTTTCCGCCATTCAAAAGCCTTCCTTTTCCATTGTACGGGGCAGCAAGCTGAAGGCCGTATCTGAGCTCGCAAATCGAAACTGGGACCTTTGCTCATTCCCACCATTTACACTGGTAGACGGAGATTCCTGTGTTTTTTGATAAGGCTTTAACAAAGGTTTTTGGCACGGCAAACGAGCGCCTGATCAAGCGGTTGATGCCCATGGTGGCACTGATCAACGCTCTGGAAGCAGACACGAAACAGCTCACCGACGACCAGTTGCGCGAGAAGACAGTCGAGTTTCGCGAGCGGATTGCAGCGCGCGTGGAAGGCATCAGCGACGCCGACGAGCGCAAGGCGGCCGAGCGCGAAGCGCTCGACGAGATTCTGCCTGAAGCCTTTGCGGTAGTGCGCGAGGCCGGTTGGCGTGCCGTCGAGATGCGCCACTTCGACGTGCAGTTGATCGGCGGCATGGTCCTCCACCAAGGCAAAATAGCCGAGATGAAGACCGGCGAAGGCAAAACGCTGGTGGCCACCCTGGCCTGCTATCTGAATGCTCTCGCTGGCCATGGCGTCCACGTGGTCACGGTCAACGACTACCTGGCCAAGCGCGACGCCGAGTGGATGGGCAAGATCTACGAGTTCCTCGGGCTCACCGTCGGCGTCATCGTTCACGACCTCGATGACAACGAGCGCCGCGCCGCCTACGCCGCCGACATTACCTACGGCACCAATAACGAATTTGGCTTCGACTACCTGCGCGACAACATGAAATTCGAAATCAAGGACTGTGTCCAGCGCGGGCATTACTACGCCATTGTCGATGAGGTCGATTCGATCCTGATTGACGAAGCGCGCACTCCGCTGATTATTTCCGGCCCCACCGACCAGACCACCGACAAGTACGCCCGCGCGCGCAAGATCGTCCCCGAACTCGAACTGGGCGAAGAGATCGAAGAGGGCGAGACCAAGCGCCTTACCGGCGACTATATCGTAGACGAAAAGCAGCGAACGATTGGTGTGACCGACGAAGGCTGGGTCACCATCGAAAAGCTGCTCGGAATCGGCAACATCGCCGATGCTGAAAACTGGGAGATGAAGCACTACGTTGAGACCGCCATCAAGGCGCACGCCCTCTATAAGCGCGACGTAGAGTACGTGGTCAAGGACGGCGAAGTCATCATCGTTGATACTTTTACGGGCCGTCTGATGCCAGGCCGTCGCTGGTCCGATGGGCTGCACCAATCCATCGAGGCCAAAGAGGGCGTCAGCATCCGCAAAGAAGACCAGACGCTGGCCACCATCACGTTCCAGAATTACTTTCGCCTTTATCGAAAACTCAGCGGCATGACCGGCACTGCAGAGACGGAAGCCGCGGAATTCGAGAAGATTTACAAGCTCGAGATCGTCGTCATTCCCACAAATAAAAAGATGCTACGCCTCGAGAATCCGGATGTGGTCTTCCGCACGGAGAAGGAAAAATACAAAGCGGCAGCCGACGATATCGCCATTCTCCACGAACGCAAACAGCCGGTGCTGGTAGGCACGGTTTCCATCGAAAAGTCCGAGCGCCTGTCGGCAATTCTGCAACGCAAGGGTGTGCGCCACGTGGTGCTCAACGCCAAGTTCCATGAGCGCGAAGCAGAGATCGTGGCGCAGGCCGGACGGCTCGGAATGGTCACCATCTCCACCAACATGGCCGGTCGCGGCACCGATATTCTGCTCGGTGGCAATCCAGATTTCATGGCCCGCCAGGAACTGGTTAAAAAGAGCAAAGCGCGAGCCATCAGCGTTGCCGAGGGAGCCATCAATCCCATGGCCCCTGCCGGATTTCTGCGCTTCTATTACCAGGGCCAGGAGTTCGAGATCGCCGAGCCGGAGTGGGAAGCGGTCTTCCAGGTTCATGCCGACACCGCGCGCCAGGATCACGAGCAGGTAGTCGCAGCGGGCGGCCTCTTCATTCTCGGCACCGAGCGCCACGAGTCGCGGCGCATCGATAATCAGCTTCGCGGTCGCGCCGGCCGTCAGGGCGATCCCGGCGAATCGCGCTTCTATCTCTCCCTCGAAGATGACCTGATGCGCATTTTCGCCAAGCAGTGGGTTAGCACGCTGCTTGAGCGCCTAGGCATGGAAGAAGGCGTGCCCATCGAGTCCAAGATGATCTCCAAGCGCATTGAAGGCGCGCAGAAAGCCGTCGAGGCGCAGAACTTCGAGAGCCGCAAGCATCTGCTCGAATACGACGACGTGATGAACAAGCAGCGCGAGGCGGTCTACGGATTGCGTCGTCAATTGCTCGAAGAAGCTGACCAGAAGGAACTGATTCTCGAGGACTATGTAGGCGGAATTCTAAGCAGCCTGTTGGACGAGTTTGCCGGCGAGAAGGTGCGTCCCGATCAATGGGATATGAAGGGGCTGGACGACAAACTCGTCGACCACTTCGGACTGAAACTGACTTCGTTGAATCTCGGTGCCAACGTAATCAATCCGCATGATCTCAGTCGCCATGAACTGGGCGAGGCAATCTTCGAGAAGCTCAAGCAGGATTACGAGGCGAAGGAAAAAATTCTAAGCGCGGCCACTATGCGCTATCACGAGCGGATGGTCATGCTGAACGTCATAGACGGTCTGTGGAAGGATCATCTGCTCTCGATGGACCATCTTAAGGAGGGCATCCATCTACGCGGCTATGCGCAAAAGGACCCGCTGGTGGAGTACAAGAGCGAGTCCTACGACATGTTCGAAGCCATGATGCTCAAGTTCCAGGAGGATACGGTTCGTTTCCTCTTCCGTATGCAGATTCTGGGTGCTGACGGTCAGCCGATCGATGCCGCTCCTCGACCGAATCGCACCATTCCCAAGGCGCCACCGGTAGCCAGTGCCCAGCAGCCTCTCTCGCTCGACGCAGGCGATTTATCTGCCCCCAGGGAAATTTCGATTTCCACCCGGGCACCCTCGGCAACCATCGAAGCGCTGGAGAAGGAATACCAGCGCAAGAAGCAGCGCGAGCTTGAAGCAGCCAGTCGGTCAGGTGGCGACTCGAGTCAACCCACGCAGCGCCGCACCGGTGAAAAGGTCGGCCGCAACGACCCGTGCCCCTGCGGCTCAGGCAAGAAATACAAGAAATGCTGCGGGGCAGGGAAATAAGTTGGTGGCTCGCGTAGATCCCCGGTCTCGAAAGCAAGAATTGGGGTACGCGGCAACTAAGGCAATGATCTGAATCCGACGCTGGAGAGACTGTGATGAATTCTTTACTCATTGCCCTCAGTGTTGTGTTTGCGCTAAGTAGTGTGAGCGCGCAAACGCTTGCCTGGCCACCTTCGCCGGAACATCCGCAGATACCGATTTGGCCGGGCGCGGCGCCTGATTCGCAGGTTGTCGCGGGGCCGGAGATCATCAAGTCATCGGGGAAGAACGATCTGATCGCCGGCAGGCAGGTGTTGGAAGTGGACAACGTCTCGCGGCCTACGATGACGGTCTATTCGCCCACCATCAAAAATACAGGCGCGGCTGTCGTGGTATTCCCCGGGGGCGGCTATCAAATTCTGGCCATCGATCTGGAAGGCACAGAGGTTTGCGATTGGCTGACTCTCAAAGGAGTCACTTGTGTGCTGTTGAAATACCGAGTGCCGGCCCCTCGGTCGTCACCTTACTGGGGCGCCTATCCCCAGTCGCCTATCGCATTGGAAGACGCGCAGAGAACGGTGGGATTGGTGCGATTTCATGCGGCGGAATGGCATATCGATCCGCATAAGATCGGGGTGCTCGGGTTCTCAGCCGGCGGACATTTGGTGGCGGCGATGAGCACGCACTTTGAGAAGCGACTGTATCCCGCTCAAGATGCGGCCGACAAAGAAAGTTGCCGCCCGGATTTTGCCGTGGCTCTTTATCCAGGACATTTGTGGATTGACCACAAAAAATTCGAGTTGAATCCAGATATTCTCACTCATATCACCCGCCAGACGCCGCCAACCTTCTTGCTGCAGAATGAGGATGACCACATAGACAATATCAACAACACGCTGGTTTACTACATTGCGCTGAAAAACGCTGGAATTCCCGTGGAAATGCATTCGTATGCGCAGGGCGGCCATGCATTTGGGCTGCGGCGCACGAAGTTTCCGGTGACGAGATGGCCTCAGCTGGTGGAGACTTGGCTCGGCTCGATTGGCATGATTTCGGAGTAAATTCTCTCGCCATATGGGCACGGAAGTAGCCGCTCAGGCAGCCATTCTTATCCCTCTCCAGACTCGGTAGCCTCACGCGCTGGCCTTGAAAATGACCGGAAAAGAGAGAAGCCCTTTTTCTTTTCCGGGCTGGCGGGCAGCCCGCATGCAGTTCTGGCCATCTGGCGAATCGCCCTGGATATGGGCGAGTCTTCCAATTCAATCGGCGTGGCCGTATTCCGCGTTCGACGCGCCGTGGCAAAGTCGTCGGGAATCTTCCAGAGCGCCGGCCTGGTGAGAGCCTTGGCAATCTGCTTTTCATCGAACAGAAGTGCATGAGGAGTGTAGCGGTTAATTACCACCTGGAGCTTGCGGCTGCGCGCCGAGAAGTACTGCGTGATCAGGCGATTGGCATTGCGCAGTTCTGATACGCCGACCTGCGTGATCAGGTACAGGCTAACAGATTCTTCAAAGAGAGCCGTACCCTTCAAGTCAACTCTGGAACCGGCATCGACGACTACGTAATCAAAGCTTTGTCGCGCCACCGTCAGTAGTTTATCAATGGCTTCGTGGGGGGCTTCTACAGGTGAAAATTCGTTCGGAGCAGGCAGTACGAACAGTCCCGAACTATGCTTGACCAGCAGCGAGCGTAGAAAATTGCCATCCATCCGGGCGGTGTCCTGAAAAGCATTCGCTGTCGAGAATTGGGTAACCATCCCCAGGTTGATTGCCACATCTCCGAGAGGAAGTCCAAAGTCGATTAGAAGAGTTTTTTGTCCAGACTCCTGCGCCAGTGCAACGGCGAAATTCGAGGCGATGGTGGTTACGCCGCAGCCGCCTTTCGTGCCCAGAAATGCAAAGAGCTTCCTTGATGTTTTTCTGCCGTGGGGAGTCGCTGTTCGGCGAATCGATACCCGCGCCAGTGCGCCGGCAATGTCGGCGCGAAGAAGTGGAAGAATAAGAAACTCTCGCGCCCCCGCGCGCATAAAGCGGATCGCTAGATCCAGCTGGGTTTGCGCCGAATAGACCATTACGCTCGAGTTGCCTTGAGCGCAGATGCTCTCCACCACATCGAAGGCATAATCCGGGTCGCTGTCCACACCGATGATGACGGCGTCGTAGCGCTGATCCAGCATTTGAGGAAGATCGTCCAGATCGGCGGGGAAGGAAGAAAACTCTTGCACCTTGGTACCCTGGAATCCCCCCAAAGCGTCGGCTACCCCTTCGCGGCACTGATCATCCGGGTCAATGAGAGCAACGCTCAATACGACAGAGCCTGCAGAGTCGGAGATCGGGGCAAGAATTGACATGGCATAGGTTGCTTCCGTTGGACCGCATCGCCTCCAGACCGCACATGAGACGAGAACGGACCAAGTGTCATTTCTGAGAAGATGATTCGCTCAGCCTCGCATCGAGTCTCAGAAAAGAATCGAACGCCGGATGGCCAGGCACCGAAGACAAGGCAACGGTCTCCCCGTCCTCACCTTGCACGGCCCTCCGGTTCTGGTTACTAGAACGCGAAATTGATCGACACTTGCATAGTGGCGCTTCCGGCGCCCTGCTGAAATTTCCATTGGCGCACCGCTTCCTCGGCCGCGACCGAGAGCATACGGTTTCCGCTAACTTCCTTGATATCGGTCACCTTACCGTCTGCGTCAACGGTAACGGAAAGCTTGACGTCGCCCTGAATCCTCATGCGCTTGGCAATCTCCGGATAGGCGGGCGCTACACGCACCTTCACCGCCCGATCTTCCGCGTTGGCGGGGATCGACAATGCCATTAAAAGGGCCAGTGTAGCCGCCTGAATCAGTCGCACTCCCCCGCGCCGCAATCTATCGGATCTGAGCGCATTGCAATCTTTATTCATTGATTCCTCCCTCGAACATTGATCTGTCCACTGATCTTATCGACCTTCGGAAAGCCATCATTAACGCATTTTTAGAATCTAATTACCCCAGGAATCAAGGCATTACACTGCTCACCCGGTGCACCCAGGTTCAGTATTTATGCCTGAAGTTTGGAAAATGCTTACTGGGCGGGCTCGGCTGAAGTGGCGGAGAAGGTCATATCCCGAGCATCCGAGTCGTGCTCGCTCCGCCACTGGTCGAAGAGTCGTCCATAGCTGAGCGTGATGTACTCAGATGGCTTGACGCCTAGCCCAGCGGCCGCGCGATCAATCCACTCTGCCGGGCCTTCCAGCTCGGCGTAGTTGCCGATGGGAGTTTCGTCCACCACGCAATGGCCCTCGCCGTCCCGCCACTCGGCGCGCCACTTCTCGTAGCGGAAGGCAGCCACGAGGCCGATCGAAAGAAAGACAGTAGCCAGCGCATCGCCGTCGGTTACTTCGGTTTCGGTTTCGATGCGGTGCTTGTGTCGATCCTCGGCAGGTCCGGCTTCGGGCGGCCTTTTGTGCGTGACGGTCCAGCGGCCGGCGTAGCCGCGAATGCGCAGAATCTCGGTGCGTGCACGCATCTGCCGGTCAGGCGTGTCGTAGAGCACGTTACTCTCGAAGGCACGCGGCGTCTGTAACTTAAAGCCAGCAGCCTCAAGCCGCCGGCTCAGGTCAGCAACGTCGGCCACGCGAAACTTGATTTCGGTCTCAATCGGCACGTCAGCAGTATACGGCAGCAGCCCGGGCAAATCGGTGTTCAGCCGTTCTTGGGAACGGCGCGCGGATTGCAAGTTACGTCTGCGACTTCACCGATCCACGATTCTGCCGATCCGTGCCACTAGACCTAGCCGCAGCGCACGGGGCATCCCCAGCGTGGTGGTTGGGGGCAGGCCCGGCGTGGTCGCTGGGGTTTTGGAGATCTCGATCTGACGGTTGAGGAGGTTTTCGCCGGCCGCAGAAAATTGGACGCGCTTGCCAAAGTCATGTGAAACAAAGGCGTCGAGGCGGAAGTAGCCATGCAGCAGGTAAGCATTGGCATCGTCGTCGAATTGACGGCCGCTCCAGCGCGCCTGGAGGTTGAGGTCTCCGAGCGCTCGACGCTGTGCGTGCAGATTTGTCGTCGCCAGGTTTCGTGCCACCTCGGGAATCCAGTTACCGAGATCCTGGCTGCCCTGGGTAACCGTTGCGCGAGCGTACTGATACCCGCCATCGATTGCCAGCCATCGGCAGGGCGTAACGCTCGAGTCGACGGAAACTCCGCGGCTTTCAATTTGACCGAGGTTTTCGCGCTTCAGCAGGATGGGCGAGGAGAGGCTATTGATTGTCACTGCGGTGATGGGCCGATTGACCTGTGTAAAAAAGTAGCTGGCGCGAACGCTTCCCCAGGCGTGCTCGCTTGTTACTCCAGTCTCACCGCCTGTGGCACGCTCACTGAGCAGGCTTCCGTTGGGAGTAGTGAGTGCGTTGCCCACCTGGGTCGAGCGGTAAAGCTCGTTGGGCGTGGGCTCGCGAAAAGCCCTGAAACCGGATGCCGAGAGCGACCAGTGCGTCAGGAATCTTTTCGATAGGCCCACTCTAGGATCAAAGAACCGCTGGTCGAATTGCGATGGCTGACTGGAAGAGGGCGTCCATTCCGTCCCGACCAAGAGGAGTTGCCGGCCGTCGTAGTTCTGGAACCAGTCCATGCGAGCACCCGCGGCGAAGATCCATCCCTTGCGCACCCACATTGTCTCGGCATATGCGGCGGAGTCTCTCTGATGGTCACGCAAGTTGGTGATGGATGCTTTGCTGCCAAAGCTTTGCTCGCCGTCCCACACGCGTATGTCGCGCACATCGGCCCCGGCAAGGAGTAACAGTCCTGCGCCAAGGGGCTGGCTCCAATGAGCTGCCGCGCCTAGCTCATTATTTGGTGTGAGCGAGAACTTTGTGGGAGTCTCACCGCAGCGAAACGAGCATGTGGGGTATAAAGATGTAGGCAGACTCGAGATGCTCGAAAATGTCTGACGGAAGTGTTCCGTTGAACCGTAAGCGCGCATCACCAGTGTGCCGCCATGCGGACCCTGCCAATCGTCGCCGGTTGCATAGCGCCATGCGTGTGCCGTTGGTCTGGTAGGGCGTACCGTTGCTGCGCGCTTCATTGAAGCCGCTGCCGCGCACAAATATCCGCGACGAGTTGAGAGTGCGCTCGACCAGAACCACACCATTCTGGCTGTGCACATTACTGGCAATATCCACCGGCCCGCGTTGGGCAGGGGCCTCCTGAATATATCCATCGGTGCCCAGCACTCCACCGGCAGTCAACAAGCCCCACCGGCCGCGCTTAGTTTGCAGCATGAGGCTATCGTCGAAGGTGCCCTCAGCGCCGTAACTCGACTTGAGTTCGGCTTGATCGGAGACAGGGCGCACCGGAAGCAGGCTAACTACGCCGCCAATCGCGCTCGATCCATAGAGATCGCTGCCGCCGCCGCGCATCACCTCAACGCTCTTGATCGTCAACTCCTGCGGCTCCAGCCAATGAATGGTCCCCGCGAAGGCGTCGTTCAAAGGCACATCGTCTTGCATAACCAAGGTTCGGCTTGCCGAAGTGGAGCCGAGCGCCCGTAGACTGATTCCCTGTGAAGACGGATTGGCGACAAGGGCGCTGGAGCGGCGGAAGAGTTCGAGTCCAGGCAGTTGCCGCAGCTCCCCATCCAAAGTCACAGAGGCCGCCGATTGAAGTTCGCTTTGCGAGAGCAGGCGCGTCACAACCGGGCTGTCCAGCAAGCCAAGCGGCGTGCGATACGCGGTCACAGTCAGTTCTTCAGCCTTGGCGGAAGCCTCCAGGCGGATGACCGTCGCGTCACGGAGTTCAATGGATTTGGCAACAAAATCCGGCGCGGTCACATGCACAGCGCAAGGGATGGCGCAGGGAATGCGGAGGATGCCGGATTGATCGCTATGTCCGAGGAGCGCGCCCGCGGAGTCAGTGACAGCGGCTCCTTGCAACGCTGCGCCAAGGCTATCTTCGACTGTAATGGTGACGAAAGTCTGCGCGTGAAGGCTTGCCGGTATCAGAGCCAACACGATTGCCGCCAAAGCGCTTGCGACTGTAGAACGCTGCATTCGCCTCCCCAATAGCCCGTTGGCGCGCTCTATAGGGCCATTGTGTCATAACCCTTTTGATGCCAGCATTCGATTTTTCGTTTTCGGCAGCTGAGGCGCGGCAGCGCAAGGGATGCAGGCTCAATCCGCACTATGGTCAGATGATCGAAATCGAGCTCGCGAAAAGTAAGGATATCGCTGGAAACGTCGGAAAGGCGCGTAAGAATGCCGACAGTTAGAGCCCCGGCCGCTAGAGCGATGACTGAATAAAAGTTGACGGAAAAGTAACTGTCGAGATGCCGGTGACTCGCCTGGAACCCAGTTTCACGGATTAGCCGAGACCCCACGTCGGGGATTCGGTGTTGTAAGATTCGGATTATGCGTCTCGCCCTCACGGTTAACGACCAAAGTCCAATCCGGGCCTCACTTAGATCCAACGGATATTTGAGCGCTCATCTTAACCTAAGGAAGGAGCCGGAGACAGAGGAAATAACTGGACGCGTCAGTCTCCACGCAATCGATATGTCTGAGGAGCCAAACTCGATCGGCTCTAATTGGGAGGCGGGTGCCCTGTCTGTAGGAGACAAGGTTGAAATCCACGTTCTGCCGGACGGAGATTCCGATCCGCCAACAAATATTAGGCGAAGCTCGGAGTCGCCTAAGAACCTTTGCTCCGGCACGGAACAAGCTCGAATGCTCTTGTCGGCGAGCAGTGCATGCGCCAAGGAACTCATGGGGATAATTGATCGGGCACGGGAGTCAGAGCCGCCAGAAGAATTTCAGAAGATTTGCCAGGCCGTCGGGGGAGTCCTGTGCGAGCTAGATCGCCAGTTGATCTCACCCACTCTACAGCGTCATCCGGAACTGTTCGTTGAAGCAAAGGAGATGAAGCTGGTCAAGTAGCCGTGCGGTTACTCCGACGTCTTTGCCGAGTTTCGCCTGGTTTTTCGCCAGCCCCGAAGTCACTCTATATTCTGCCCCTTGCCCAAAAAGTCGAACACTTCCCCAAAAAATTCTACGACCGCAGCCCTTTATTGCGCGCCCTGCTTGAGAATCTGGTCGGCAAAGTAGTTGTGAATCTTGGCGTCGTCGTGCAGCGACTCGAAGTAGGCGTTCTGCAGCAGTTGCTTGTGGTTCTCGCGAAGACCCTGGCGGATCACCTGCTGCACACGAGGATCGTTCAATTCACGCTGCCCAGCCGCTTCTCTCGAAATCAGCTTGTAGATGGCGTAACCCACCGTGTGGTGTCCACCGTCATAGACGGGAAGAACCTCGGTGATTTGTCCGGGCTTGAGCTTGCTGATGGCGCTATAGACCTCCGGGTCGGTTCGCAGCTGCGACTCGAGCACGAAGCCCATATCGCCTCCGTTGGGGGCCGTGTTCGGATTCTCAGAGAAGTTCATGGCCAGCCCGCCAAAGTCTTCGCCGTTGTCCAGTTTGGCGTGGAGGGCCTCAATCTTCTTCCGGGCGTCGGCGTCGCCCGAGGCCTTGTTGTTTTGCAGATTGCCGTTTTGCCCAGCGGGTGAGTCGGTGACCATGATCTGCGCCAGACCGAAACGCGGTTCAATCAGATTGAACTCCGACTTGTGCGCCGCGTAGAAGCCGCTGATCTCAGCATCAGTAATGTTGATCTTCGATTCGATCTCTTTGTTGAGCAGCTTGGTCCGGGTCAATTGGCGGCGCAGTTCGCGTTTGAGATCGTCCAGGGTGATGTTGCGCGCCTGCAGTTGCTTGTCAAACTCATCCTGCGTGTAAGGGGCCTTCATCTCCGTCAGCTTGGCGGTCACGTCCTCGTCGCTGGCCGCGAGGTTCAGCTTGGCCGCGCGCTGCCACAGAATCTCGTCGTCGATCATCTGCTTCAGAATATTGAGACGAACAATATCGGCCTGTTCGGAGGAGGGCTTCTGAGCATTGTCAGCAAGACTGGCCTTGTAGTATTTCTCCAGCTCCGTGCGCTGAATTTCCTTGCCGTTCACTGTTGCGGCAACATCCGCCGAAGGCGTGCGATGGCAACCGCTCAAAGCGGACAAAACGACTCCAACACAAAATATGACTACGGCAAAACGAAAAAACACACGGCATGATGCTTCGATTCGCAACTTGGTCTCTCCTGTGGGGAGGCAATGGCTCCCAGTCGTCCGCGATAGCCCCCCGGCAATCCGCGAATGCCCCCGGCAATCAAGCATAAATCCCAAAGCCGGGGTAGCGATAGGCAATTTACAACCAAAACCCATCCGGGCTGCCGCTCTGGCCATCCCTCTCGGGGCAGATTGCGGGGAGGTTCTATTTGCTTGCCGCCTCTGGCTGAGTTGTAGCTGGCGCGGCCGGCGGTTCAATTCCCGCAGCGCGCAAGGCGCGGTCGATCACCAGCCATACCTGGCTAGCGGGAACTGCGCCGCCGATGCGCTCGCCGTCAATAAAGATCGCCGGGGCTCCTTCCACGTTCAGAGCCTCCGCTTCTTTCATTGAAGCGCGTACCGGACCCTCGTCCTGTTTGGCTATACAGGCGTCCAGCTTTTCGCTGTCGAGCTTGGCCACCGTGGCTTCCTGGCGGGCAATGCGGTTGAGCGCATCTTTGCTCTTGCCCAAATCGCGATCCGGACCGTTGATCTCCTGGCCGTGGGAGTGCAGATAGTCCACATAGTTCCAATAAACCTCACCGCTCTGCGCGGCCAAGCAGTTCGCGTCCACAGCGGCCTGCATTGCCCAGGGATGCATTTCGGGCGGGAGCGGGTTGTCCTTGTAGATAAAGCGCACCAGATCTTTGTAACGCTCCTGGGTCGCCGGGAAAAAGGTGTGGTGCATCTGGGCGCAGTAAGGACACTCAAGATCGTCGAAGTTGATGATCGTTACTTTGGCCGCGGGATTGCCGCGGATAGGCCGCCCTGTCACGTTGATCGAGAGGGCCGGGTCGTTCGCCAGATCGAACTTTTGCATGTGCGCCAGCGTCTTGTTGTCAGAAGAAATCAGAAAGTCGATCACCTGGCTCTTGTGGGTGCTTGAGAGCGTCACGGGCAGCGTGTCATAGCCGGGAACCTGGCTTGCCTTGCGCGCGCCGATGCTCACGGCAATGTCCGGTGGAACATTGAACTGCGAGCGTACCAGAACCTCGATGTGGTGGTTGAGCGCCAGATCCTGCGACGGCGGAGCAGGTTGGGCCTTGCAGCCCACGGCCATGCCCAGCGCGAGCAGGCCAGCCAGAAAATGTATGCGGGTCAAAGGCAGTCCCTCTGTGAAAAGAATACTCTAGTAAGCCCAACTCGTAGCGGGGCGAGGCGATGGTTCCAGAGCAATCGCCAGAAGATTCTCAATCGCAAAATCGGAACAGCCTCTTGAGCGTCCGTGCCTAGGTGAGGTATTTCTTGATGGGGTCCCAGTAGTGATTGTGCCAACCCCAGTCGAGGTGGTCGTATTCGCCCTCTGGGAAGCCGGTGTGGTCGAAGATCAAGGTGCTTTCGGCGGCGCGAGGGGTGAATTCAAAGTGGACGATCGAATAGATTCCCGCATCCCAATGGGTGGGGCGCCAGGCTTGTACGATGCGTTGGTTGGGCACAAGTTCGATATTGCGGCCAACAATCTGACCGCCGAATTGCGAAAATGCTCCTCCGGGCGCAGGGTCAATAGTGGCAACCATCCCTGAAAAGGCCGCGAACTGCTTGGCGTCGAGGATCGCCTGATAGATGCGCTGCGGGCTGGATTTGAAGTCGATCTCGTAATGGATTGAGGTACGCGCCTGATTGGCGGATGGGGAGGCTTTCTGTTGCATGACCGGCGGCACGGCTTGCGACCGGGCGAGGGGGCGAGCGGCGAGGGAACCGAGTGCAACGGCAATCCCTTGGATGGCACGGCGGCGAGTGGGCTTGTTCAGATTAGAGTTCATTGGACGCTCCGGAGGGGAATTCTCAACATTTGTAGATGAAAATATCCTATTCAGAACCAGCCGTAAAGAACAAAGGCTGCCCGTAACTCCCAGGCATCCTGAAGAAATGTTGCGGTCAGCCAAGCCAGCGTCAGTAAGCCGGTGGCAGGGTGGGGTCGCGGAAGGCTGTGTTTGAGCGGCGCACGTCGCCCACCGATCCAAAGTTGGCCAGCGTAAAGCTGTAGAGATATTGGGTCTCGTTGCGCACCTGACCCAGCGCGAAACGTCGGTAACCGAAGGTGAGGCCGCAGCAATTCCAGTTATAGACGGCCTGTACTCCGGCGTATTGCAATGCCCCATGGGTAAAGTCGTAGCCCCCGTTTGCAGCCAGGTTGAAGCCCTTGCCGCTGGGCTTGCCGATGGCGAGAAATGGCTGCACCTGCTGGCTTTTGATCGTCGTGGGGGCGCTGCTATTCTCGTCCACCGCATTCAGCAGGGCATGACCGATACCGACAGTGGTACGGCCCCAGCTGTAGCCGGCAAACAGGTTGTCGGCTCCCAGCAGGCCGGCCTTGGGGTCATAGTCCATATCCCACTCAACGCGCAGATTGTCGATTGCCTCGAAGCGCAGCCGCGAAGTGATTGGCGCCAGATTGCGCGACCCGTTCAGGAAGGCTACTCCGCTCAAATCCAGTGTCGAGTCGAAGACATTGCGCCGCCCCGGAATCACCGCCCCGCCAAAGTTGGGGTCAATGAAAAACTTCTGCGCGATCTGCCAACTGGCCCACTCGCGCGGCACCGGCGGAGGGCAGTTCGCCGCTGCGGCTGGGTCGTCGGCGCAGGGCTTCTCTTTCGTGGGGCGCAGATAAAAGCGCTGTGTCAGCGAATAGCCCAATTCGTTGGTGTTGGTGGCAATGTCGGTGGTGTCGATCAGCAGCACATTCTGGGCCTGCGCGCCAATTCCGGCCACGTAACGATAAGTGATCTCCGGCTCAATGACATGGCGCAGTTGGCGGTTCCAGCGGGCAAGCGTGAAATCCCGCTCCAGAACAGGCGCGCGCAGGTCAACGGATGTTTCAAAATCGCTTCGGTTAAGCGGGTCGTGGCTGATCGTGGGAATGTCGCATATGTTATTGCCAGGATTCGTTGGATCAGGCACACAGTTATTTCCTGTGAGGTCGGGCGTCTGGCTGATCGTATAAGCGGTCTCGCGCACCGCGCCTTCGGCCAGCACGCTCCAGCCTCCGGCGGAAAGCGGTAGCGCCAGATGCGGATAAAAGTCGATGCGGCCGACATTGCGGGCATGGAAGCCGGGTTCGGAGCGATTCAAATAATCCATCGACGTTTCCCCGCCCCAGTAAAGTGACGATGCGCCCAGCGGCCGGTCCAGCACGTCGAATCTCACACTGGGCAGGTGCAGAATCCTGGCTTCATTGCCATTGATGGCGTCCGAGGTCTCGTTGCTGCCTGTGGTTCCCGCAAAGGTTTGAAAACGATCCAGTGAGACGGAAGGAACGAAACCATTATGCGCGTGGGTGAGCGAGATGTTGCTCAATACCTCGGAGCTGACCGCCTGCCAGTAATTGTCATTGAAGACCAGCCGGTACAGATAGCTCGACAGGTATTCCACATTGCCCGCCAGACGCGTTTCCGGGCCGATATCCTTGCGGCCCACAGCCTGAATATCGACGCCGCCTTGGTCGGTCAGCACTGTGGTGGTTGAACCGATAGCGATGGGCAGCTCAACCCCGCGATCCAGCAGAGCATTCCAGCGCACCGTTGCGTGATTGAACCCGGTCCCCTTGTAGCGAAAGTCGCCGTTGGGAGCCCAGCCGCGCTTGCTGTAGTATTCGGTGCCGACTGTGATGTCCGTGCTGCGGCTAATTGCCCAGTAGACCTGTTCGCCAAAGGTGTAGCCCCTGATCGACGATCCCGTACTCACAACGGGAATAAGGAATCCGCTGTCGCGGCCCGTATCGTCTACCTGATGGCGCAGGTACGGCAGATAAAAAAGCGGCACGCCGAGAAACTTGAAGTAAGCGCTATGGGTCGACGCCTTGCCGTCGTCCAGCTTGATGGCTCGCGCGATGATTTGCCAATCCGGCCTGGGCAAAAGGCAGTTGGTCATGGTGCCGTCGACGATTTTGTAATGGCCTTCGCCGGTCTGCAACAATACCCTGCCGGTAAAGAGAAAGGGATTCATCGTGGAAAATACCGACGTGCGGCCCAGCGTGCGAACTCCCTGCGATCCATGCACATTGAAGTAGCGCGCCGTATGCATATTCAGCCGCATGTCGCCGTGATCCGCATCGATCAGCACATCGTTGGGTCCACCCGCTACCTGCAAATTGCCTTCCGCATCCAGGTATGTGGTCGATTGATCGTAGACCACCTTGTCGGCGTGCAGAATGTAGTCGCGGTAGTGGACCACGACACCGCCGGTCAAGGTCCAGGTATTGCCCACGCGGCTCTGGCTCTGAGCCTCCCACTCCACCGGCACGCCCGTTGTCGGCTCCGACTCCGGCTGCGCCAAGGGAAGAATCTCCTGGCCGGGGTCCTCAGGCAGAGTGCTTGTTACTGCATCGCCGGCATCCTGAGCTGCAGGAGGTGCCCCATTGGTCAACCCCTGCCCCCGCATTTGCAGGTGACAGACAGCCAGCATCGTGATAAACAGAAGATTGCGAGGACGCATCCCGGGACCAAGGTCAGCATAGCAAAACTGGCTGACTTGGCATCGGATACGCGCCGAGCAGCTCTGGCAGCAGGCAAAACACGCTGGTTTTTCACCGCACTCGGCTCTCGCGAACCGAGGCACGCCTGTTGATCCCCGCGCAACCTTCCTTCTCTTTTGAATCCAACGTCCGAGAGCCCCATTCGCAGTGGGCTTCGAGGACCGGAACCGTCGCCCTGGGCCGTAGCATCGACCCGTAAGGCGCGTCAGAAGGGAATTGGGAGCCTTGAGCACAGCTATACTCCAGCCCAACTATGCACCTTCCTGGAAGCAGGAAGTGAGCCTGCGCCTCGCCGCGCACAAGAGCCGCAGAGGCTTTTCCGTAGTACCGCCGCCCACGCCCGTCCAGAGTTGGACAGACGCCAGCAGCCGCGCTGCGCAGGCCGCTGCTCGTGTGGCCGCGCGTTATGCTCAGGTCCCCAGCTTCAGCCAATTGGAGGCTGCGCAAGAACTCACGACGGCGAGTCGCGCGGCTTCCAGTTTCCACCAGAATCCAGCAAGATCCACGCGGCATATAGCCTCTGAAGATTGCTTTTCGGCCTTTTCTTCCAGCATTTCCGCGGCTGTTTCTGCCCCCGCTCCCGTCATCGTCCCTGTCATGGAACGAGCCGTCGAGGCTCCGTTCGCAGCGCCGCAACCTGCCACAGTTAGTGCGCGCCCGTGGGAACCGGAACTTCCGCTACTCGAAGTCGAGGCGTCCGTTCCAATAGCAACCATCGCGGTTCGCGAGCCAATGCCTACGCCCGCTCATCCCGCCCCGCCATACTCTCTTCCCACTTCGCTCGATGCATGGGAGTTTGAATACTCCCACACCCGCTGGGAGCCTGATCCCCGTATGCTCCCTCTCGATCCAATTCCAACTCCGCCCGCTGCCCGCAAGGCGCAACCGGCGGAGAGCTTTGCCGCTGCTCCGCGCGCCGCTGCCGCCCAGCAGGTGTGGGCGTCTCCGGCCCTGATCGAAGAAAATTGGAGCCATGAGGATATTCAGCCTGTTGAGCCGGATCTACCCATCCACGCTAACCTCATCGAGTTTCCACGCGAACTGATCGCTACCCGCAAAATGCGTCCGCGGCGCGCCGAAGGTCCATTCGCGGATGGACTCGATCGGCAGTTGAGCATCTTTGAAGTCGATCCGGGCGCAATCTCCATCGATCCTGTCGAGACCATCGCCGAGCCCCCCTCCATCTGGCATGAGCCCGAGTGGTCGGGCATTGAACTGGAGCCTGAGACTCTTGTCGAGCCCCAGTATCAGGATGAGCCTGTCCCGCTCTTGAATCTGGAACTCGCGCCCTTCAGTCACCGGCTCACGGCTGCCCTGGTCGATGGCGCGCTCGTCACCGCTGTCTTCGTGGGTGCGGCGTTGGTCACGGCGGTCAGCTTCAGCCACGCTCCGGCGCCAAAAATCGTGGTACTCAGCGCGGTCGCTGCCTACCTGTTCCTCGCCATGCTCTACCAGACGATTTTTCTCACTCTGGACGAGGCTACGCCCGGCATGTACTTCGCCGGCATCTCCCTATGCACCTTCGACAGTCAGATTCCCACCCAAGCACAGTTGCGCAGCCGGCTCGGCGCGCTGCTCCTCTCCGTGCTTCCGATGGGCTTGGGATTAGCTTGGGCGCTTTTCGACGAAGACCACCTCAGCTGGCACGACCGCCTCTCGCACACCTACCTGCGCAAGTGCTAAGAGTGTCATTGGAATATTTTCAAAGAGAGCGCAAGTATCTGGGTGCCCCATCCTCGCCGCGTTTTTGTTTTTGCGGCTAGGGTGGGATACCACGAACATCAAAGTGCGAAATCACACTGCCAGAAACCTAACTACGCTATTCCACCTGCCGCAGCACACTCACCACCCCTGCCGTGCAGCCCAACTCCCTGTCCACAATCGGTGAACTGCCAATCATCACGCGCACCTCGCGGCACTCACGGTCAAGCATGGTTGCCACACCCTGTGCGCGTTCATCGAGCCCTATGGTAAAGCCCGGATGAGCCTTGTCGTCGGAGACGCAGCTGAGCACCGGCAAAGCCTTTTCAACTTCCTTGCCAATCAACTCCGCCGCCTTCCAGCCAAACAGTTCTTCCGCCGCCGGGTTGACGGTGCGGATCAAGCCCAGAGAATCGGTCACAATTACCGCGTCGGTCAGCGCACCCAGCACACTCTCCAGCCACAAGCGGCCGCGCTCTGCCTCCTCATACGCGCGGTGCGCGTCGCTCACATCCACGCTCACCACGCGCATTCCTACCGGCTGCCCCTGACGATCGAGAATCAGATTGCGATGCAGCTCATACACCAGAAAATCGCCTGAGCTGGTATAAATCGAACGGCGCGCCACCGGCGGGTTCTGGCGCATCTCGAGGGCCATCATAAAGGCAGCGCAACTCAGCTCCTGCTCCTCGGTCGGCATCAGCTCCCAGGCCAGCTTGCCGATCAATTCGCCGGCATCGGCGGAGTGATGCAGCCGCGACAGGCGATTGGCGCGCGTGATCGCTCCATGGGCGTCCATCTCCACGTAGGACACGGGCAATTCATCGAGCGCATCGGACGGGCAATCACCCGCTGCCGCCGGCAGAGCACCAGAAATCTCGTTCATCTTTTCACCTTTTTTTAGCGCCTTGCAGTGAGAGTTTGTATAGATCGTCGGCAGTCTTGAAGCTTTCAATAGGGGTTAATTCAAACGTCAGTGGAATACGCAGCATGATAAAACGCCCGCCAATATTCACGTTGATGTCGCTGTTCTTCGAAGCAATCCGCCGCAACTCCGCTTCCAGAAGATGTTCGTTGCCCCTGCCCAGCAAAATCGCCACCAGCGACGAGTCGCTCCAGTGAAAGATGGCATCGTCGCTGTGCAGGCTGGCCGTCAGAAAGGCGGAGACAGCCATCAGGCAGTCCTCAACCGCCTCCGGCCCAAAACGCCGGCTCACCATCTCCAGGCAGCTGAGCTGGAAAATGGCTACAAAGCCGGTGGCCCCGCGCGCCATCACATTCCGCAATTGCTCTACCGCTGCGCCCCCACCCATCAGTCCGGCCGCATTCTCGTTTCCAGTCGACGTGTCGGCCACCTTCAAGGGCGAAATCTTGTTTGCCTCTTTGTCCGCGCTGCGAAGCTCCAGGAATCCGTTCAGCAACTCGCGATAGTCCTTGAGTTGCTCTGCGGTCGTGAGCTGATCGATTGCCTCGGTGAGTGGCAAGCCGATGGCCGCATCTTCTTTCACGCCCAGAGCCGTCAGTAACTCCCGCGCCAGCTTGGCCACCAGCGATCGCCAGTTCTTCTGCCGCTCTCGCAGCGCATTCTCCACGCCGATGCGATAGTTTTCAAACTCATGCAGAATCGCGTTGACGACCTTTAGCCTCTCAGAGTCCTCCATGCTGTCTGGAATCTGCAGCGCCATTCTCGCCGCTGTTCCGCGAAATGAGTTGTAGGTCGCGGCGTCAATGCGCGGCATGGATTCCGCCACACCCTCAACCAGCGCGGTCAGGCACGTGCCGATATTGTCGGCGCCAGCCCCTGCGCTGGCCGCGGGCTGGCCCTTGCCCCATCCGGTCATCTCGCGTAGGCCCATAGCAAACGCTCCCGGGTAAGTCATCGGCAGCATTGCCGCTTCCATGAGGCATTTTCCAAATCACAACAAAACTTCCAGCACTTCGACTCTGACCCAAGCTGATCCCAAATCTTCCGCAGCCCATTCATGATTGGGTGTCCCACCCTCGCCGCGTTCTTGTTTTTGCGGCTAGGGTGGGCAGAGGGCCGCACAATCTGAAGGGACACTCAAGAATGAGGGTACGGGCATCAGCCAATACAGCCTGCCCTGACTTCGACTAAAATGGTGGCGAGGGAAGGTACGATGCTCGAAACGCTCGCCGGAAAACTGAAGTGGGAGCGTACAGGCAACGGCATTAGAGTGGAACTGCCGGCCCAGCTCACCTGGCCCAATGTGAGCAGAAGAGTCGGAAGTTGGCTTTTCACTTGGGCTATTTATTTTGCACTCATAACACTGATGGACGGATTCCGCGGGCGCCCTGTGTCTTGGAGAGTCGCCCTAATAGGGGCACCGTTTTACGCTGCATGCGGGATTTGGGATGTTTTGAGACTCAGGACAGTTCTGACCCTGAATCCAGATGAAATGACCATCAATCAGGCGTTCTTCCAAAAGAATTGGACCAAACGTATCTACGCCACGCGGCGACTCGACAATCTTCGGTATTGCAAGTCTCGCCTTCAACGGACGGCGGAGCGCAGGGAAGTCAAGAACAGCCTGCTATGCGACGTTGAACACCAAACGATCGGTCTCTTCGATGGCGTTGACGAGGAAGAAGCAGACGCCCTCATCGCCAAAATGATGGAAGTCTTTCCGTTTCCAAAGTATCTGTCGATTGAGTCTGCTACTGGAGCGGAGGCTAATAACACTGTGCCCCAATCTTAGCGAGCTCGAATGGGCCCTGACCCAGGTGAACGACGTGCCAACAAAACTCTGAGGGAACGACGGTTTGTCCGAAGAACGCGGTCGAGCTTCCTTTGGCCAACAAACCACAACCCGAAACCAACCTCCCATAAGTTAAAATATTGACTGCTATGCAGAAAAAATATCCAATCGGCATCCTCGGCGCGACCGGTATGGTCGGCCAACGCTATATTCAGCTCATCGAGAACCACCCATGGTTCGAAATCGCCTGGCTCGCCGCCAGCGACCGCTCCAGCGGCAAACCCTACGGCGAAGCCGCCAAGTGGCGTCTTGATACCGCTCTGCCTGGGCGAATCGCCAACATGACCGTCGCCCCGGCTGATCCTGAAGGCGCGCCCAAGATTATCTTCGCCTCCGTCGATGCGTCCTTTGCCCGTGAACTCGAGCCCAAATTCGCCGCCGCCGGATGCGCCGTCGTCTCGAATTCCAGCGCCTTCCGCATGGCGCCCAACGTCCCCCTCGTGCTTCCTGAGGTCAACGCCGATCACCTCCACCTGATCGAAGAGCAAACCTCGCGCAAGCAGTCGGGCGGCTACATTGTCACCAACTCCAACTGCACGGTCATGGGTCCGGTGCTGGCACTCAAGCCCATTGAAGACCGCTTCGGCATTACGCAGATCTTCGCCACCTCCATGCAGGCCGTCAGCGGGGCGGGCTATCCCGGCGTGGCTTCGATGGACATTCTCGACAACGTCGTGCCCTATATAGCCAACGAAGAAGAGAAGATGGAAGAAGAGCTGCTCAAGCTGCTCGGCAAACTCGATGGCAGCGTGGTCAAGCCGCTCGCGGCGCGCATGAGCGCCAGTTGCAATCGCGTCCCAGTCGTCGACGGCCACACCGTCAGCGTCTCCATCAAGCTTGCCAAGCCCGCCACGCACGAGCAGATTCTCGCTGCATGGGCTGACTTCAAGCCGCTCGCCGGTCAGCACCTGCCCACCGCGCCCGATCAGCCTGTGCAATGGGCGCCGCAGCCCGACCGTCCTCAGCCCCGACTCGACCGCAATCGCGGCAACGGCATGGCTGTGACCGTTGGCCGTCTGCGTCCCTGTGGTTTATTGGATTGGAAGTTCACCGTCCTCTCCCACAACACCATTCGCGGAGCCGCCGGAGCCACCATCCTTAACGCCGAACTGCTCGCCAGCTTGGGAAAACTGCCGTAGCTGGGAGCTATTAGCTCTTAGCTTTTAGTCGGGGTCGGAGATTCGGCGGCTAAAAATCAAGTGCGAAACAAACCGCAGGATATGAGCTAATAGCTAACAGCTAAAAGCTAAAGGCTAATAGCTTTTCAGGAAGAAACAAATGAGCCTCGTAGTCATGAAGTTTGGCGGCACTTCGGTCGAAGATCCGGCTGCCATCACCCGTACCGCGGCCATCGTTGCCGGTCGCGTCGCTCTCGGCAAGCAGCCTGTCGTCGTAGTAAGCGCCATGGCCAAGGTCACTGACCAGCTTCTGCGCGCCGCCGCTGCCGCTTCTACCGGCGACCGCGCAGGCGCAATGGCTATCAGCTCCCGTCTCCGCGTACGCCACCGCGAAACCGCCTCAGCACTGGTCAAGAATCCCGCCGATGCCGTCGCCCTTGCCACACTGATCGACCAGAAGTTTGAATCCCTCGATGAAATCCTGCGCGGTCTGGCGGCCATCCTCGAACTCACACCGCGCATCTCCGACCTCATCGTCAGCTACGGCGAACGCATCTCGAGCACCATCGTCGCCGCCGCCTTCCGCGAACTCGCCATCAACGCCGTTCACTTCGACGCGCGCGACGTCATCATCACCGACTCGCAATTCCAAAAGGCCGTTCCCCAGTACTCACTCATCGATCAACGCGCCGCTGAAAAACTTCTCCCGCTCGTCAATCAGGGCCTCGTCCCGGTCATGGGCGGCTTCATCGCGTCGAATGAAGCAGGCATCACCACCACCCTTGGCCGAGGCGGTTCCGACTTCACCGGCGCGCTCATCGGCGGTGCGCTTGCCGCCGAGGCCATCGAAATCTGGACCGATGTGGACGGCATCATGACCGCCGATCCCCGCGTCTGCCCCGATGCGCTGCGCGTCAAAATCATCAGCTTTGAAGAAGCTGCCGAGTTGGCTTATTTCGGTGCGAAAGTTCTTCATCCGGCGACGATTCTGCCCGCCGTCAAAAAGAATATTCCGGTGCTGGTTCTTAACAGCCGCAACGCGGCCTGCGAAGGCACGCGCATCACCTCGCTCGCGCCTCCTTGCAACAGCCCGTTCAAATCCATCGCCGTAAAAAAGAAGCTCAGCATCATCGACGTTGTGGCCAGCCGCATGTTGATGACGCACGGCTACATGAGAGAAATCTTCACCGTCTTCGACAAGCACAAGTGCGCTGTGGACATGGTTTCTACCAGCGAAGTCAGCGTCTCGCTCACCGTGGACTCAAACGACAATCTGCCCGCTCTGGCCGCCGATTTAGGCCATCTCGCAGATGTGAAGTATGAAGGCAAGAAGGCCCTGATCTGCATGGTCGGCGATGACATCCGCGGCAAAAATGGCATGGCCGCGCAAGTCTTCAATGCCATCCGCCACATCAACGTCAGGATGATTTCGCAAGGCGCCAGCGAAATCAATATGAGTTTTATGATCGACGAAGAAGACGCCGACGAAGCCGTCCGCTCGCTGCACGCAGCCTTCTTCCAAAACCCCGACCCAGCCATCTTCGACGTAGACGCCCGCCGGTCCTAACGATGGCGGCAAATGCTCATCTTGCACCTCGCTAAGTTCTGAGTCGCAGCGCCCATCGCCGATCGCCGCAAGGCCGCAGCCCGGCGGCTTGCGGATAGGGCGGTTGTTCATTTCGGATCCACGGCAAAGTCGAAGACGCTATAACCTATGACGAATCCGTACTCGCCTGCATCTGGAGCCTTGACCACCAACCGCCACGACGACTCACCGTACTTGGATACGGCAAACGGCATCCAGAATTTCTTATTCTCTTTCACAACTCCGAACCCCCCTGTTTTAACGCTCGAAATGACCCCTTCGCGGTTGTTTCCTTGTTGTGTGAAAGGGAGCAGGAAAGCGGGAGGAATCTCGCATTTGATCACGAACTCCAGATCATTTCCGCCCTTGACATGAAAAGAGGATGCCGATCCGGGTATCTGAATCGCTGCTTTTACGCTGGTCGATCCAGAGTGGCTATCTACTTTGGAGGCTGTTTTTGCCGTTTCTTTTGGAAGCGGTTTCAAGGTCTGGTCAGACGAGTCCAGAAGATAAATCACGTCTTGCGCATCTGGCTCCGCAGGCTTGGCTTGCTGTGCCAACACCGGCGACAAAACAAGCAGGATGACAACGGGTACGAAACAGTGCCGGAATAACAACATTGAAAGTTCTCCTCCTCGGTTTGGTGAACATGCGATAAGGAACGGACGGGTAGATTTGCAGCCGTCTGGCGCATATCTGCCCGCCCCTGCCTGGTTGAGGGTTCTTCATTGTTCGCAGCAGTTAGAAATGGAAGACGATGCCGGAGCAGATTCTCGCGTTGTCGGCGAAATTGGGTGAATTGCTTCGGTTTCCACCGGAACCATGATTAATCAGTTTGCCCATGTCTGAATCGACATAGTCGATCCAATCAAATTGAGCGAGACGAATCGAGATGTTCTTCTTGACTTTGTAATCCGCGCCCCCGCCGAACATCACGGTGAAACCGTTTCCGGAAACGTAGGTATCCGGATTGGCGTATATCGAAGGAGTGGTAATGTGGGATTCCCCGAATAGCACATGAGCGAATGGGGTGAAGTTGCCAACGGACGCAAAAGAATAGACCGGACCACCGGCATAAGTGAGAATGTGAGAGTAATATGAGTAGCCGGCATACGTGCCGTTATGGTAATTGCCGCTGAAATCCCCTGACACTCCAAGACGTCTAGTTAATTTGAAAGTCGCTGAAGCGTCCCAGCCACTGTAAGGACTGCCCATTTGCCATCCGAGGTTGCCGCCAACGGTCTGGTATTCGTAACCTCCGAACACATCCAGCTTGTTAGTGTCTTGCGCAGCCAATGAAGCTGGCAGCGCAAACAACAGAACGATGAAACCGAAAACGATTCGCACAATGATTTCTCCTTTTTGGATTGTCTTACCCAACAACTTCGAGATGGAGGCGCCTTGAAAGCCGCCCCGATCCCTATTCCAAGCCGGCTTCATTTCGAAACTCGCATCCGAACTTCGCCGCGGACTGCCTGGAATGCTGTGAAAGTACCATCGAGAGAAAATTGGCATCAATGCACTGCGGGTAATCCGAGGTAAACTCTGAGTCAACTGGCGACCATCCAACCCGCTCAGAGAGCCGTTGACAGCGATGGGGTAAGATCTTATGCTCTTTATCGGTATCCACTCTTGGTTATTTCCGGGCGGCTCACTCCAACTGATGTGAGAGAGTATAGGTATCTAATGCCTATCGAATGAGTAGCTTATCATGCAAGATCTCACCATAAAGCCTCGCCAAGTACAGGTCGGCCCGTTCACCATCGACCTTGCCGCCCGGGAATTGCGCAAAGGGGACGGCAAAATCCGGCTCCAAAGCATACCGTTTCAAATTCTCGCTATGCTTGTGGACCGTCCGGGAGAGTGGGTCACGCGCGAAGAAATCCGGCAGCAGATTTGGCCGGCCGACACCTTTGTCGATTTCGACCACTGCATCAACACCGCGATCAGAAAGCTGCGGAAAGTGCTTGAGGATGACGCAGAGGAACCGCGCTACATCGAGACGCTCCCGCGGCATGGCTATCGGCTTATTGCCGTGCCTCAGGACACGCCGCCACTCCAAGCTGACAAAGCTAAGAAGAACCTTCGGCAGAAGATGATTCCACCAGTTGTTCTGTTGCTGGTCATCCTGATCGTCGTTTGGCTTTTACATCCCTGGCGTCAAGCCAAGGCTCTAACCGAAAAGGACACGATTGTTCTGGCCGATATCGTCAACAAGACCGGGGACGAGGTCTTCGACGATGCGCTCAAGCAAGCGCTAGCCGTCGAATTGGGACAATCTCCGTTTCTTAACGTACTCTCCGGCCAAAAGGTCAGTCAGACCTTGCAGATGATGGGCCGCCCCGCAGACATTCGCGTTACCCCGGATATTGGCCGGGAACTTTGCCAGCGCACCGGAAGCAAGGCTTTGCTGACCGGGTCAATCTCCCGGCTGGGCAGCCATTATGTGATCGGTCTGAATGCGGTGGCCTGCAGTACCGGCGAAACGTTGGCCCAGGAACAGGGCGAGGCGGCCACTAAGGAAGAGGTTCTGAAGACTCTGAGTCGAGCGACCTCCAGGCTACGCAATAAATTGGGAGAATCGCTTTCCTCGGTGGAGAAGTTTGACGTTCCGATTGAAGCCACGACATCCTCGCTGGAGGCCTTGAAATACTTCAACATAGGCCTGACCATGCGGCACAAGGAAGGCGACGCATCGGCTATCCCATTTTTGAGAAGGGCGATTGAACTCGATCCCAGCTTCGCCTCGGCTTATTCCGAGGTGGCGCTGTCCTACGACAATCTGCAGCAACCGTCGCGCGCGCTGGAATATGCCGACAAGGCCTACCAATTGCGCGATCGGGCCACCAAAATGGAGCAACTGAGTATCACAGCCTCGTATTTCAGCGCCACAGGAGAACTCGACAAGGAGATGCAGACCTACGAGTTGTGGGCAGCAAGCTACCCCCGTAATCCAGCGCCTCGCGCCAACTTGGGCGCCGATTACGCCATCATGGGACACTACGACAAGGCGCTTCCAGAACTCCAGGAGGCTCTGCGCCTTGCTCCGGATAAAGTCGATATCTACACCGGTTTGGTGTCAGTGTTCGTATACACGAACCGGCTGGATGAAGCCAAAGCCACGTTCGATCAGGCCCTCGCACGAAAATTGGACGACGGTGGACTACGCGAATTTATGTACTACATCGCCTTTCTGCGAGGCGACGCCGCGCAAATGGAAGAGCAGGTGGCCTGGGCCGCTGGCAAACCTGGAGATGAAGACTTCTTGTTGTCGACGCAGTCGGATACGGAGGCATTCTACGGACGGATGAACAGAGCGCGGGAGTTCTCTCGTCGCGCGGTGGACTCGGCCATCCGTGCCGACTCCAAAGAAACTGCGGCCGTCTGGCAAGTGGACGCGGCATCCCGCGAGGCGGAGTTGGGCAATACCGTCGCCGCCAGGCAAGGGGTGATGGCGGCTTTGGCGTTGTCTTCGGGGCGGGACGTGAAGGTGCAGGCAGCCATCACGCTGGCGCGCATCGGCGACATCGATCGAGCCAGGACTCTGTCCGAGGAGCTACAGAAAAGTTACCCGAACAACACCTTGATGAAAGTCTACTGGCTCCCGAGCATCAACGCAGCCATCGAACTCAACCAGGGGAATGCATCCCAAGCAGTTGCTTTATTAGAAACTGCCGCACCCTACGAATTGGGGGAAGGCATGTCTCTCTACCCTGTGTACCTGCGCGGCCAGGCCTACTTAATGGCACACAACGGAACGGCTGCAGCCGCAGAGTTCCAGAAGATGTTGAATCACAGCGGCATCGTGGTGAACACGATCACTGGATCATTGTCCCATCTGCAAATTGGCCGCGCGTATGCTATGGCAGGCGATACCGCCAAAGCGAAAGCTGCATACCAGGATTTCTTCTCCCTATGGAAAGACGCCGATCCCGGCATTTCCCTCTTAAAACAAGCCAAATCGGAGTATGCCAAGTTGCAATAACCAATCTTGCCTGGCGCTGATTTTGACCTTGCACTGCTCGCTGCTTCTTCCAAAACTTCGATTTAGCCATTTTTTGACACCAAAACGCGCAAGAAACAGGCTGATTCCTCCAAGTTTCTATGCGTTAGAGCCAAGCAATCGGTCGCTTGCGTTGGTTACCATGACCTTCGGGCGCGTTCCTGTTGGAGTAGGTAGTTATCTCAAAGCTATTGATTCATCATTAGTTATGCAGGTATGTTCGTATTTAGATGTTAACTAGAAAAGGTAAGAATATACTTGACTAACCAAACGAATTGATCCATACTTGCTCTATCAGGTGAACGATATGAGCGAACCATCCAAGACTTTAACCGAAGTAATCCGCCACTTTGAGAATCCGATGAACTGCGTTGCCGCCATGGTTGCGATGCGTTGGCCGGATGGTAATCCTGTTTGCCCGCATTGCGGAGATGTGCGCCAACATTGGCTTGCAACGCAGATGCGCTGGAAGTGCTATGGTTGCCGGAAGCAATTCAGCGTCAAAGTTGGAACAGTCATGGAAGATTCGCCTATCGCGCTTGACAAGTGGTTGGTTACGCTTTGGATGCTGGTCAACTGCAAGAACGGAATTAGTTCTTACGAGGTTATGCGCACGGTTGGCGTTACGCAGAAAAGCGCATGGTTCATGCTCCAGAGGTTGCGGTTGGCATTGCAGGAAGACAAGGACGGCAAGTTGGGCGGAACAGTTGAGATGGATGAGACGTTCGTCGGTGGCAAGCTGGCGAATATGCACAAGTCGAAGAAGCCAGTTGGAGCAACCAAAAGCCGTGGAGTGGTAGGAAAGGCCATCGTGGTTGGAATGTTGGAGCGCAACGGGCGCGTGAGAGCCGAGGTCGTAATGGAACGCACCCAAGAAACGCTTCATGATCTGGTTGCCAAGAATCTTGACAGTGACGCTACCCTGATGACAGACGAATGGGGCGGATACAAGGGAACAGACCTGGAGCATCAGGTTATCAACCATGCATACAGGTATGTGAGCGGATTGATTCACACTCAAGGAATCGAGAACTTCTGGTCCCTGTTGAAGCGTGGATTGAACGGAACGTACATCAGCGTAGAGCCGTTCCACCTGTTCCGCTACATTGATGAGCAAGCGTTTCGCTTTAACAATCGGAAGCACACTACAGACGAGGGAAGATTCATGAAAGCCTTATCGCAGATCGCGGGGAAGCGGTTGACCTATGCAGAACTCACCGGACAGGTGGCAGGGTCATTCTAGCCGGAAGCGCCGTCAGTTGCGCGGTTCGATGCGGAAGGGGTATCGGAACATTGTTTTCCGGTACGTTTGCGCTTTGCCGGGATACGAGCAAGTACTACCGCGCGGGGAACTGAAAGAACCTTGCGAAGCGCCTGAGTGAAGGCAATATTCTCGGATTCCGATGAAGAGGGATTAAGCGATTGCATGGGTTGTCTCCAAGGAAAACAATAAAGATCGCGCCAACTGGTTCATGGGTATGCTTCCGATTTCTGGTATCTCGATTGACTTTCCGCGCCGCAATCTCGCCATAGCATCAAAGATGATGGACCCAACAATTGTGCCATCGCTTTCTTTAATGCGCAATACATCCCCCTCCTCGTTTTCGATGTTTATGTATGGTGGAGGGTCCAACGAAAACCACACGTACAAAACATCTGCTTCTTTATCGTACGAGATTCTCATTTTTTCTCCTTTCTAGTAACCTCAGAAGTTGTGGAGGCACCCTTAACGTATATCGGCGTTCCAACTTGAGAGTTGAGACGAGGGTCCACAAGATATGACGTTAAGACGAATCCTTGCGTTGCCCCGGTCGTTTTCTTGGATGGATCATCGTATACGACCAAGACGCGGACGGTATCCATCTCTGTGTCAAGTTCAAAACCCAGCGTATTGTCAGCTTGGCGCTTCTTCTTAGACGGAACGATTCGATGCGGGTCTTGAATCGCCTTCTCTACGTCTTCTTTCCTTCCGGCTAGCTCAGGATGCGGGTTTCCAACGGCACGACCTAAAATGTGGTTTTCCCATCGCTCGACAGAACAAACTACGCGACTTCCGTAGTAGTCGTTAAGATCAATCGTGAAAGGAGGTTTCCTTACCCTATCTTTTTGGGTGGCCACGGAATCTCACCGAACGTGTTTGGGTATTGTTCAAGAGCGTTTGAGAGTGCTTCCACAAAAGCCTTGGCATGGGCCGGAGTCATTGTGACATTTGCCCGCAAGACTGATTCTACAGGCCTCCCCATCCCCTCCGATACGATTTCGTTGAACAAGAGACGGATGTCGAACTGACCGTTCATCACTGTTACCGTATTGGTATACACAGATTGAACGTTGTTCGGATTGACGGCAGGAGTCTCCTTAAGATCGATCAGTTGGGACAGAGCTGTAGGAGCAACTTGAACCGCTACCTTCGGTTTACTATTCTTCGCCATGATCCGCAATCCTAACCCAATTGTATACTCCCTGTCCATAAATTATCTGCAAACTATGCTCACACTGATCATGGTTAGCCATGTATATTTTCACCCTAGAAAATTAACTGCTAATTTTTGAAAATAAATATAGGGGGGTGGGGGGGTGCGTTCAGGGAACAGGGAACAGGGAACAGCGGACAGTTGTCAGTAACAGCCCGCGTCTATGGTTGTAGTTCATACTTTGATTGTGCGCTTTTGGGAGGTAATCTTCTGCATGAGTTGGCAGAAATAGCTTCGTGGATTCCCACCCTTGCCGCGATAAAACTGCGTCAAGGATGGGCACCCACATTCGTGGAAGATCGAGGGTGTGCCACCCGGCGCTTGCAGATCATGGAGTTCGGGTGCCGCATCCTTGACTCACAGAACGATTCAAGGGCGGTGGTTCCGCCTCGCGAACTTGTAGGCAATCCCCAGCGTCGCGAATTGCGTATTGGCTTTCTCTTGATAACCGAGGTTGGTGACGACGCCGTCGCCGGTGCCGTCGGTCAAAATCGATTGCACGTTGCCTGTTCCGAAACCGGCGTAACGATACTCTCCACGCAGAATCCAATGCTTCGCAAAGCTTGATTCAATGCCGACGCCGGCGGTCCAACCGGTTCGAGTTGCGTCGCTCGATACCGTTCCAAACGGAGCCCCCAGTGTACTCTCGCACAGCGGATCAGGGCCGCTGAATTGACAGGTCGCCGTCGACTTGATCTTCTGCCATGCAATTCCGCCCGTGCCATAGGTCAACAGGTGCGGTCTCAGAAGGTATCCGAGCCGCGCCCGCGCGCTCGAATCCCATCCCATCCTCACCGAGGAGGTATCAGCTACGGGCCCTGGATCGCCAAGGCACAAGATCGAACAACCGGGGATTCCCGCCTTCGTCGTAGTCTTGTTTGCATCGGCCCAATCGACTTCGATACCCGGAACCCAGGGCTTTGAAAGCTGGTGGTTATAGCCAAAATAGATGCCACCACCGAGACCCACGGGGTAGTAGTTTCGCGGTGAGGAAGCATCTGGAGAGACTGGTTCTCCATCATCCACGACGGATGTCGTGGTCCAGGTGGTCTGTGCCAACTTCGCACCCAGTTCGGCCCCGACATAGAAGCCGGACCAGTTAGAAACCGCCGCTGGCGCTACCGCAGGTGTTTCCTTTGCCTTATCGGCGGCAAACGCAGGTGCGCCACAAAATGCCGCGGCAACGGTGCCTGCAAACAGAAGCTTCATCAGGTGATCGCACCTGACGGAAAGAGCACGCGAAAAAATTCTCACAAAAAGCCACCTTAATATTGGCCGGGCGTTTTCAGGTTTTCGGTCCTCCGAATGTTTCAGAGTCCCAGAAACCAGAAATACGTCAGCCGATTGGAGTGTGTAGTACCGCGATCATAACATAGATTTAATGAGGGTTAGCTCTTCTTTAACGGAAGGCGATCTTCTTTCCGTCGATGGCCGCTAATAGATGTGGCGTCCTTCATCTCCCGCTCTACCGTTAAGCTCGATGTCCGTGTCGGTGTCAAACCAGAGCAAAGAATCTTTGCCGGATTGGTCCGTAACCAAGACTGTATCGTAGTAACGGCCGTCTATTTTCACACTGTGCTGCTGTTTGGATTGCACTTGTAGGACTCCCATGAAGACAAGTTCTTCTCGAATGCCGACGGCGAACCACGCTGTTTTGGCGCTTTTACCATCACCCGACCTGAGGATCGATTGGACCAACGCATGCAAGATGTTCCACTCTTTGTCTGTCTCGCGCTGCCTTCCGAGCTGCTTGAGACAGCTCCATGCTGCAAGATGGGCATCGATATCCGCGATATTGCGCTGTTCGGTTTCGCGCGCAATCTTGAGTGCCTCTTCATAGTCTCCCTTTTCAAAAGAGGCTTGAGTCCGCTTCGTCGCGTCGTAGGGGTCGTAATCGCCATAGACCTCTCCGACCCTTGCGTCCAGCCGCAAAGCCTGCCAATCGATCTTCAGGTCACCGCTGTTGACTTTCGCGGCAAGCTCTTCATACTTTGCGAGTGCCACTTTCGGATCATCCAGCGCGTAGACAGGCAATGCAGCAAATAAAATCGAAAAGACGAACAGGAAAACTTTTTCGGCTTGCATATTTGCATCCCTCATGGAACATACATCACTCTATTCGAAATTAGCCGGCTGCCCCAGGTCCGGACTTTTGGACCTGGGACGCTTGGAATCTCAACCCACCACGTTTATGGGGAACTGAACTTCTCGCCCACAAACTGACAACCTCACGATCTTTGATAGGCGTCATTCACGGTTTCTGCACGAAACGCTCTCCCTTTCGCCGCCCGCCAAAATCTTTCGTCAGCTTGCAGGATTCCAGTTTTCCGTTCTCGTAAAACTTGACTCCACCGCCGCGTCCATCGCCGAAAAACGCTCCATTCATGCAAGGAACCCCCTGCACATTCTGGTCTCCCGCCAGATAACACTGCTTGAACTTGCCGCTTGGATAGAAGGCCACCACCGAGCCTTCGCCAGGCCCCAGCCAACTGCCGCCCATGCAGTTCATGTCAAGAATCGGCGCGTCGTGGCTCATCTGAACAAAATCCGGCGTGCCGTCAGGATGGAGCGCGATATAGGATCCAGCCGGAATGCTCGCTTCGCCAAACGGAATCTCGCGCGTGACTATGCAGCGGTTCAAGCGGCCGTCGTCAAAGAACCACGCATCGCCTTTGTCGCAGGGATAGCCCTGAATCTCCGTTGGTTGGTCAAGTGTCTTCCGGTTGGTGTGAGGCGCCGGGCTGGCCCATCCGGGGCGGACGAGGTTGCACGCGAGCAGCGCGAGAAACGGGAAAATGATGCCAAGTCTTTTGTGCAATGAAAAGTGATCTCCGGATTTCATTCGCATCTTTCCTTTCACAAGGTTTTTGAATCTGCTTTTATCAGCACCCTAACATTTAGAACGGAGATCGATGGGCTTCTTGCAGCAAAAACTTGGCATCATTTCGCACAATCAATGCGCCAGGCAGTCGGGTAGGGGTGCCCAGGTCCGGAGTTTCGGAATCTGGGAATCCGCCTCTCAACCGGCCACATTCGTGAGGAACGGAAGTGGGCTCGCACGAACTCACAACCCTTACTCACCATTCGCAGTGTGCACAGGCAGCCGCGCCGCGGAGAGTATCTTCACGATCTGCGCGGCCATGGGCCCTGAGGCAACCACCCCGTCGAAGGCTCTAACTCGGCCCGAGGCGAGAACCACGCCTGTTGTCCTGTCCGTGAGGACGTAGGTGTGGATATGCGTGAAAATAACCCGATCGATCTGGAGTTGTAGCTCGGCGGGACGCGACTTGGTGGTGCGCGGATCGACGTAGCTCGGACCGTCTACGATCGCGAGGTTTAGCTTCTCCCAATCTTTCTGACCGAGCAGAGCGCGGGAGAGGGTAGCGGGGGATAGAAAGTCGGTCTCAGAGGAGATGAACATTGTGCGCGCGCTTTTGAGAATCTGGTTGCGGTCAAGGTCGGCGGCGGTGAGCTGATGCTCTTCTACCGGCTCTTCCGCGGCTTGAGTGAGCTTGAGAGTGCCAGTGATCTGGAGGGCCTGGGCGGGCTGCGGGGTGGCGGCGGTTGGGGCAACTTGCGCGGGCTGCTGCGCCACCAGCAGCGTGCAAAGGCTGAGAAAAAATACGGCTTGCAACACGAGACGGATCATCGGAATCTCCTTGTGTTTGGTCTACAAGGATCGATGTTAGGCAGGTTGCGCGTGTCTGTGCGGGCGATTAGGACACTATCGCAAGTGTCACAATGATCCGGCGAGAAAAGGGTGATATTGTTTCCCACCCATTCCCGCAAAAAACGCGGGAATACATGGGGCACACACGCGGTATTTATTGATTCGGCGCTCAAATAGTGCTATCGTCTCCCACCCATTCAGCAAAGAACGCTGAATGGATGGGGCACCCACACGGTATGATGGGGCACCCACGCGGTATGATGGGGCACCCACGCGGTATGATGGGGCACACACGGTATTTAGTTACCGGATCAATCATCACTCTGCGGAAACTGAGAATTGTTCTTCCTGCTGGCGCAGCCGGTCGAGAGTTTGCGCATCGAGCAGCGAGAACCGCAGTGGGAAGACTCCGGCAGGCAGCTCCAGCGCGGTGACCGCATCGCAGACCACTGCGGTGGCAGCATCGAGGCCGCGCTTCCAGTTTGGCATTGTCGCGTCTCTGACCAGCAAGCTCTCCGGCGCAAGCCCGGCGGCAATCAGCATCGTCTGCGCAATCCGCAGGAACTCCTTCCAGCGCGAGGCGATACCCACCAGCACGCCGGTCTTCGCCGGCATATAGCGCTGCAAATGCGCGAGCAGCTCCGCCGACACCGGATGCACCTGCAAGACGGTCAGCTCAGCTCCGGCAGGAAGCAGCGTGCGCACCATCGCGGCTTTGCTCGGCACCGTCACCAGCATTGAGCCATCCAGTCGGCCAGGTTCGGCGCACTCTTCAGGAGCGCATCCATCCACAGGCAGCGCCAGCGCCTGCCCCATCTCGTAGATCAGGATGCGGCGCAACTCGGCGTCGGGCTCAATGACCAGCCAGCGTGACGGTGGCGTCAGTGCGAGCCAGCGGCGCAGACGGTCCCGCACCAGCGACTCTGGCGCGCCCAGCTTGCGAGCCTTGGCCATCAGCTCGCCAATCAATTCGTCGAGCGCAAACTCGGTGGCCAGCTCTGGAGAGAGTGGCGCGGCGGGACGGCTGGCGCGCACATAAACGCCGCTGCCATGACGAAACTCAAGCCAGCCTTCCTGCTCCAATTGCTGGTAGGCGGCGCTGGCGGTGTTGGCATGAATGTCGAAGCGGCGCGCCAGTTCGCGCGTACTGGGCAATCGCTGGCCGGGAACAAGTTCCTGGCAGAGAATGCCCAGCGTCACCTGCGTCACCAGCTGCTCGCGTAATGAAACTTCGCCAGTCCGATTGAGCCACAGCCGCATGGGCTATCCCGCCGCCTCTTCAGCCGCAACCAGCGCGACAGGCTTCTTGCGCCCATAAATCGCCACAAGCGCTGCCAGCAGCAGCAGAATGACGCCGATCACAAGCAGGCTGCCCTCGGGACCATCCGTTCCGCCGCTCCAGAATGGGTTGCCCTGGGGAGTGGTGGTCAGGAAGTGGCCTTTGGCAACGAAGCCGCTGTCTGCGGTGCCGTAAAAGAATGTCTCCGACCAGTCCCAGGCCGCATGGCAGCCGATTGCCCACCACGCCGAGCCGGTCAAGCGCACGCTGACGCAAGCCATAAAGCCGAAGGCCGCTGCGGCAAAGATACCAATCCAGTTTTCGCCGCCGTTGCCGGTGTGGATAAGGCCGAAGAGCGTGGAAGTAACCCAGGCCGCCTGCCAGAAGCCTGCCCCCGGCTTTCGCTTGATCTCAAGCCACAGGCAGGGAAGAAGCCCTAGCAGCGCGACGGCATAGACACCCCTCAGGCCGTTGCCTTTGCTGAGAATGCCAAGCAGAAGACAGGCAGTGCC
>Ga0208035_1000008_pt1 | contig 92475 bp, 69 predicted proteins | sample June2015DPH_11_1_FD_184704 | JGI IMG/M metagenome (GOLD analysis project Ga0208035, IMG submission 184704) | Peatland microbial communities from SPRUCE experiment site at the Marcell Experimental Forest, Minnesota, USA - June2015DPH_11_10... | ecosystem: Environmental > Terrestrial > Soil >...
GTGGCGAGGTTGATCACGCGCAACCAGCCTATTTGCCACTTGTCGAGCTGGATGCCGAGCGCGGGTTGGTTAAGATATGGCCCCAGCCATCCGTGGCGGATGCCGATGAAGAACAGGCACGCGGCGACGGAAACGGCAATCGCCCATCGCGGAATCTTATCCAGAATCGTCTCGCCAGCTGCCGATCGTGCGCCGATCCACAAGCCGGCAATCCAAACCCCTTGCCATGCAAACAGGTTGAATGCGCCGGTCTCCTGCAAGGGAATTTGCAAGTGGGTGATGTGGACAATCCAGTTATGCACCAAGTCGCGGAGGCCGAACTGTGCGAGTAGCCAGATCAGCGCGCTGGCTGTCAGAATCCTGCGCCAGCCATAGCGCGCGGCTGCGGCAAGCAGCAGCGGCGAGAGAAACAGAAACGTGACATACATGGGAAGAATGTCGAATAGCGGCGGGCAATAAAGCAGCAGCACCGACCCCACGACGGCAACCACCGGATGCGCAAAGTAAAAGTTGAGCAGATGGTTGAGCGCGGCCTTGTGCGTGTGCAGCGCGTAGGCTGCGGCCACCGTGAAAAGAAACGCGAGCATCACCAGGTGATAGGTGTAGATCTGCAGCGTGCGTTTCCATAGCTTCGCGCGTACGCCGGTGAAGTTCTCCAGCAAGTCGTGCATGTGGATGCGGCCGACGAGCAGGGCGGAGATGAAGACAAATCCCTCGGCAGCGGAGACAAAGCCGATGGGCTGGTTGGTGTAGTCGCTGAAGCGCGTAGGGAGGTGTGTCAGCGTCATCCATACCAGGAAGAGGCCGCGCAGTGCATCGAGTTCGGGACGGCGTTCGAGGTGAGGAAGCTTCATTGCATGTTGAGGCGCTGCGCACTCAATGAACTACGTGTCGGCCTTACACAATTAGGCGCACTTGCAGTGGTTGTCGCATCGAAAGTGCGTGGCTCGAGCTTTGCTTTTACCACCAGGTTTTCGGAACAATCTTTAGACAGCGGATAGAGTCCCGGCAGCCTGGATCGAGCATTCGCCGTTTTTCATTAACAATATTCTTACCACGAAATGAAACACTAAACCTCGCGGAAGGCCACGCCAGCTGCGGCAATGGTCGCTGCAATCTCCGCTTCACCATGCGCAGTACTCAGGAACGCAGCCTCGAATTGCGAAGGCGGCAGCCAGACGCCTTGCTCCAGCATTGCCCGATGGAAGCGACCAAAGGCCGCGGTATTACTCTTCGCGGCCTGAGCATAGTCGGTCACGGCATCCGCGGTAAAAAACCAGGTCCACATCGAGCCAACACGGTTAAGGGTGAGCGCTACGCCAGCACGAGCGGCCTCGGCAGCCACACCTTCGGCCACCGCCTTGGCGGTAGCTTCAAGCTGCGGGTAAACCTGGTCCGCATGCTCCTGCAAATAATTGACCGTTGCGATACCGGCGGCCATGGCCAGCGGATTGCCGCTGAGAGTTCCAGCTTGGTAGACCGACCCTAGCGGAGCCAGCAGGTCCATAAACCGGCGCTTGCCACCGAACACGCCCACAGGCAGGCCGCCGCCAACGATCTTGCCCAAAGTCACGAGATCCGCGTCGACGCCGTAAAGCTCCAGCGCCCCACCCAGAGCCACGCGGAAGCCGGTCATCACCTCATCGGCAATCAGCAGCGCGCCTTCACGCTGAGTCAACGCGCGAAGACCAGCCAGGTAGCCATAAGCGGGCGGAATGCAGCCGGCATTGCCGACAACCGGCTCCAGAATCACCGCGGCAATATCGGCACGGTGTGCGGCAAAAGCCGCTTCGACGGCAGCCAGATCGTTGTAAGGCAAAGCGAGGGTGAGGCGGGCAATCTCCTCAGGCACGCCTGCCGAGCCGGGAATTCCAAAGGTAGCCACCCCCGAGCCGGCCTTGACCAGCAAGCCGTCGGCATGGCCGTGGTAGCAGCCCTCAAATTTGACAATGATCTTGCGGCCGGTAGCGGCGCGGGCCAGCCGGATCGCGCTCATCGTCGCCTCGGTGCCGGAGCTCACAAAGCGCAGCTTTTCGATGGCAGGGAAGCAAGCCACCACGCGTTCAGCCAGGTCAGCCTCAGCGGCTGTCGAAGCGCCAAAGCTGGCCGAGTTGCGCGCTGCACGCTCAATGGCTTCGACCACCGGAGGAAAGGCGTGGCCCAGAATCATCGGTCCCCACGAACCGAAGTAGTCAACGTAGCGGTTGCCGTCGGCGTCGGTCAGCCAAGCGCCCTGCGCGCTCTCGACAAACGGCGGCGCGCCCCCCACTGCATGAAAAGCACGCACCGGCGAGTTCACTCCGCCGGGGAAAAGGCGCTCGGCGCGCTGTTGCAGGGCTTGGGAACGTGTGCGGACGCGGGCAGGAAGGCGAGAACTCATGATGGCTTCAGTATAGGCGAGAGCAGAGACGAGACCGTCCCGTTCCAACCGAATTGAATCAAGCGGGTTTCCGCGAGCATCCCGTTCAGAGTGAGCAGCTTTCCAGAACTCGGTGGCCGGCTGTTAGTTGTCTACGACGGCACCTGCGGACTTTGCAACCGCGCCGTGCGCTGGCTTGTGTGGCACGACCGTCTCGATCGGCTGCGGTTTACCTCCTCGGAGTCGGAAAATGGTTCCATATTACTGATTCGGCATCGGATAGTCGCGCCAGAAAGCCGACTCATCCCCACCACAATCCTCGTTGTACGCAACGCAGGCACTCCGGCAGAGCATATATTGATACGCTCGCAGGCTGTGCTGGCGATTCTTGACGAACTCCCACCGCCCTGGCCGGCAATCGCCGGCACGCTCGGTCTATTTCCGCCTTCAGTGCTCGATGTGGGCTACCGGCTCGTCGCTCGCTGGCGTTACCGCATCTGGGGACGCGCCGAAAGTTGCCCCCTGCCCACCCCCAAAGACAAGGCGCGGTTCGTTTAATCCACAGTCAAAACCGGCCCAACCCTGTTAAAATGAACATTCCCGGCAAGTAGCGCCGCTCAGCTATTCCATCCTCAGAAAGCCGCATCATGCCTGACGAAATCAGCACCATACCCGTGACCTACGCCGACGCAGGCGTTGACATCAATAGTGGCGACCGCGCCAAGGAACGCATCAAGTACTTAGCGCAGAAGACCTTCAACCGCAATGTCCTGGGTGGAATAGGCGGCTTTGGCGCGCTCTACCGGCTGGACATGCAGCGTTGGAAGAACCCCATCCTGGTCAGCTCGGCCGATGGCGTGGGCACCAAACTGAAAATCGCCTTTGAACTGGGCCTGCATCACACCGTGGGCGCCGATCTGGTGAACCACTGCGTCAATGACATCGCAGTGCAGGGCGCAACCCCTCTGTTTTTTCTCGACTATCTGGCCAGCGGCAAGTTGGACCCCAAGGTGACCGAGAGCGTAGTGACTGGGCTCGCCGATGCCTGCAAAGCCAATGGCTGCGCCCTCATCGGTGGAGAGACCGCGCAGATGCCCGGCTTTTATTCCGATGGCGAATACGATCTGGCGGGCTTCATTGTCGGCGCTGTGGATCGCGATAAGCTGGTGACCGGCGCGGGCATCAAGGCCACCGACGTGCTCATCGGAATTCCTTCGACCGGCCTGCATACGAATGGTTATTCGCTCGCGCGCAAGCTCTTCTTCGAAGTTGCCGGCTACAAGCCCGCGCAATATGTGACCGCCATCAAAGAGAAGGCCAGCGCTGCGCTCATGAAGACCCATCGCAGCTATCTCCATGTGATTCAAAAGCTGGTAACCGCTGGCGTAACCACCGGCATGGCGCACATCACCGGCGGCGGCATCACCGAAAACCTGCCCCGCATCCTGCCCAAAAACACCACCGCGCAAATCGAAATCGGCTCCTGGCCCGTCCTGCCCATCTTCGAGCATCTGCGCACCTTGGGCAACGTTCCGCAGGAAGAGATGATGCGCACCTTTAACATGGGCATCGGCCTGATCGCAGCCATTCCCGCGGCCAAGTTTACCCGCGCCAAAAACCTCCTCGATCGTGCTGAGGAAAAGTTCTACGTCATCGGCCGTGTAGTCAAAGGCGAGCGCCGCGTGCAGTACACCTAAACAATCGATAGTGAACAGCGAGCGGAGGACGGTGAGTTGATCCCCGCCGGGCAAGTGAATCAATCTCGGAAGGGTTGAAGGGTTCGGACTTCAGCTAGCACCTCACTCCATTTGAATAGGAGCGGGGCTTAAAAGAATTTTCAGAGATCGTGTAAGGTTTGGGTGCCCCATCCTCGCCGCGTATTTGTTTTTGCGGCTAGGGTGGGATACAACGACACCAGCATTACAGGAACGATGGAAATGCTTTGGCCCCCGACGCAAAACCTTGGAAGCATCCTCGAAAGATCGGCCCCTTCGTCTCGGCATCCTGCTCTCAGGCCGAGGGTCGAACTTCCTGGCCATTGCCGAGTCGATTCGCGCCAAGCGCCTTAAAGGCGTCGAGATTGCCGTAGTCATCTCCAACGTAGCCGAAGCTCCCGGTCTGGCCGCGGCTCAGCAATCAGGGCTGCCGCACACAGTGTTCATCTCCAAAGGCCGCAAGCGCGCCGAGCACGACGCCGATCTGATCGCCTGCCTCCATGGGCACAAAGTAGACCTGGTCTGCCTTGCCGGTTATATGCGTCTGCTCTCGCCAGAATTCATAGCAGCGTTTCCAAATCGCATTCTCAATATTCATCCCTCGCTGCTCCCGGCCTTCCCCGGTCTCGAGGCGCAGCAGCAAGCCTTCGACTACGGTGTGAAGACGGCCGGATGCACCGTCCACTTTGTCGATGAGCATCTGGATCATGGAGTGATCATCGTGCAGAGAGCGATTCCGGTGCTCGAGGTCGATGACGCGCACTCACTCTGCGAGCGCATTCTGACCGAAGAGCACCAGGCCTACACCGAGGCGATTGCCCGCGTAGCCAGCGGAGATTACGAGATTCGCGGACGCCGCTATGTGAAGCGCGATTCCTAAACGTCCCGCAAATACATCCGCACCAAAGTCTGATTCAATAACTGATGCGCAATTTCCCCGAAGGTGATGGGGCCGGTTACATTGCCCGTCTTCTTGCCCTCCAGCTTGCCGTGAATGAAATTGAGAACGCAGTTGCAGGCAAAATCCGGCTCAGTCTGATCCGCGTCGGCAACCTCGGCAAAAGCTTTCGCATAATCCTCCACCGGCTCTGCAAAGCGATAATCGACACCAGGAAACACCGGAGCATAAAGCTCCACGCAATGTGTAACTGGATCGACATTCTGAATCGAGACGTTGACCGGGCAACCACAATAATCGCCCACTAATGGAAACTCCGTATTGATCCCCTTGGCCACAATGTAATCGGCCAGGTTAACCGGCTTGCCGTTGATCGTGCAGCCGACCGCCTGAAAGCCCTCGTCCTTGAAGTGGATCACATCTCCATCCCCGCCCTTGAATATGCTCACAATCTCCAACTCGGCTTGCTTGTTGGCTGGCAATGCCACATGCAGAGCCACCGCCTTGTTCTCGAAAACCTCTCCTGTCTGGCCGTTGAATACCGCCGGCATTTCCTTGCCGATGCGGTCCATGCGCACCCCTGAAACCCAGCCCACAACGGGATGCATCAAGAAGCCATCGAAGGAGGGAGCCTGCTCGGCAAATACCTTGAGTAACCTCGTCGCGGCCGGAATGATCAGAAATGTAATGCCATTCTCCGGCGCGTCACTGTAAAGATAGGAAAGATTCCCCAGCCCATAGTTGACGGCCTTCGCTTCCAGCGCAAACTCTGGCACTTCGGTTGAAAAAATCTTGTCGTCCGAAACAAGACCGCCTTCTTCCGTCATGAAGTAGCAGATGGTCCCTCCCACCCAACTCCCCCGAGGGAGCTGGCTGAGCGCCTCGCGGCTTCCGGCCAGAAACAATGTCTTTCCGCCGGTGATCGCCGCCTCGACCTCTTCGATCGACTGCAACCGGGAATGTGTGGTGGCTAACATGTTTTCTCGCTCCTTTGCTGAGAAGTTGAAGCATTCCTCAAATTAATTGGGAGACTTCTTCGGGGAAGCTGGATTCATACCGAGTAAAAAAACTGTGCATCTTGACGATCAGTTGTTGCACGTTCGCGAGCGATGGATCTCGTCCATAGCTCATCTTGCTGCCTTGAACCAGCAAATTGACCGTTGCTTTACTGGACCGCAGCGCCTTTTCTCCACTCACGACATTCTTCCAGACCGGTTGGTTTACATCAGGCAACATTCCGCGTTTTCTCCTTTCACGGAAGATGCTTCCTACCCTCTTATCGACACGCAGAAGTCGTTCTTGATCGGACGGTTCCGTTCATCCGACCCAAAGTCACTCCTCCATCGCATCATTTGGGATAAATCGGAGAATTGCTCCGCCCTTGTCAAGTTGGGAATCTCTTTCCCATTCCCTAAGTCTTTGGTCACAAAGGGCAGAAGTTTTTTAAATCTTTGCCGAAGATATATGCGAGAGCGCTTAGGCTTAGAGGTAATCAGACAAGAGACGGACGCTCCGAGCCCGGAGAATGTGTTCGCCCTCCCCGAGCGGAGGGTTCCGGGGCTCGGGACCGTCTCGAATCTGCACTTCAGCGGCTCTCCGCCGCGAGCCTGTACCGCAACCACGGTGGCGCTCAAATTCGGGGGGATGCGACAAATCGAGATCAGTGGCTAGCCGAACGGCCTGCCGCTGGTCTCGATTTTTTTATGGCTGTTCTCTGGTTGCTGTACCCAATGCTCCGTGCCCCATCCATGCTGTCATCCTGAGCGAAGCGCAGCGAAGTCGAAGGACCTGCGGTTCGCAGTTCCGTCGCATGGATGAGATGTCACGACAGCCGGTTATAGCATCTTTGAAACTGCTCTGGTGCGCGGAAGCAGCTTGAGTCTCTCCCGCGATTCTGTTGGAACGTTTTTCAAAAACTTGCATTGTCTCAGGCCACGACTTCAATCGTGCCCAAAAGCCAGGAAAACGACCGGCTTCAGCCTTTCAGGCAACGAGCAAAGCTTGTCGAAACATCTTTGAAACACGCTCGATTCTCATGGAACCAAGGCGGCTTTGGCCGCCTTTTTTAGCGAGGAGCTTTCCGCATGAATCATCACATTTCGAATATCTGGAATTCACCGAAGACCTCGGCAGCAGGGTTGTTGATTGCCGTCGTCTCCATTGCCAGTGTGCTTTCACAACAAGGCATCACGCTGGGCGCTGCCGGAAACGGCACTATTGTGACACTGGTCAGCGGCCTGGCCAGCGCCCTCCTTGGGCTGCTCGCCCGCGATCCAAAGAGCCAGCCCTCCTCGTCCGATTCGACTGCCAAGCTGGGCGCCTGGGCTCTGATCGCCTTGCTCATGCCCATGCCTTTCATGACCGGCTGCTCGGGCACATCCGTCGCGCAGAACATTGTCAACTGGACGCCGACCCTGCAGAGCGCGGTAGCTACGGTAGATTCGACCGCATCGCTGCTGGCCCCGGCAGACGCGCCCATCTTCAACGCCGCTACGGTGGGCTTTGACGCAGCTAGCAGCCTTTTGGTCGCGCAATCCAAAGCGTACCTGGCAAATCCGACGGCCAGCGTGTTAGCGCAACTGCAAATAGCCGCTGTCACTTTTCAGCAGCAGGTGAATGCCTCGCTGATGTCGGCCGCAAGAATCACCAACCCCTCCAGCCAGGCCCACGTTCTCAATGCGATCAACGCCGTGTCTACGGTAGTGAGCGCGATACTGGCGCTGGTTACATCCATTTCCACCAAGGCCGCCGTGGCTCAAATGGCCTCTCAATCGACCATCAAGCTGGCCATGGTGCGGCCCTACCTGAATGAAAGCAGCGCTGCCGCTATGGTGGCCAGCCACTATGGCGAGCCAGTCGAGTGGGCGCAAGCTCAGCAGCGCCAGGTCGAACTAAGCGCGGCCCAGGCCGGCTTCTAAGGCATTTTTCCGATTGGTATAGAGTGAGCGCCTGGCTCAAGCTTGAGGTCACTCAAAGAACAGGTAGCGCTGGCCTCCAGGCCGGCCGTCGCGTGGACCTCCCGGTCCGCGCCGCACTCTACACAAGCAGGAGAGATGCTCCAACGAATCCCCAAATGATCCCGCTGGGGCCCCATCCTCGCCGCGTTTCTGTTCTTGCGGCTTCGGGGGCCCCAGCGACAGGTCTTCGTCGTTGGGGTGATCGAGGGTGGGATACCACCAAGATATTCATTAGTTCATATCGAAGTGCCGATGCAGCGTAGGTCGGTCGTCGTCCGACGTGCCAGACGGGCTGGCTGGGTCGCCGTTCCCAGTGCTGGCCTTGTGCATCGTCGGCTTGCCGCCGTCCTTTGAGTCGATCAGTTTGCGTTTGTTCTCGATTCGAGCCAGTCTCGCCTTCACATCGTCAAACTCCGAGGTAGTCACCGTGTACTCCTCCCGCGCAGGCAGAATGCGCGCAATCTCCTCCTGCGAGTGCTCTATGCGGTCCGGAGTTTGCGGGTGATTGGCAAAGGCCTTGGACACCATGCCAGGCTTGTGTTTCTCTAAAGCCTGCACCTTCTCAAAAAAAGTGATAAATGCCTGCGGATCGTAGCCGGCGCGGTACGTATACTGCACGCCCAGGTAGTCGGCCTCCGCTTCAAACCCGCGCGAAAACTTCATGAATGCGACGGGCAAAGCGAAGTTAGCCGCCTCCCAAACGCCATAACCCGTCCAGCCCCCGACAAAGATCACCGGCCCCATCAGAATCTGCGCATAGTTCTGCCGCGTCATCTCGCGAGCGACGTGATGCGCGCACACGTGCGCCGTCTCATGGGCCATCACGCCGGCAAGCTCCGCCTCTTCGTCCGCATTCAAAATCAAACCTGAGTTTACGAAAAAATATCCGCCCGGCAGAGCAAATGCATTGATCTCATCCGAATCGATGACTTTAATCGTGAACGGTACCTTGCAGTCCGAGTTCCTCACAATATTCTGGCCGATCCGGTTCACATATTCGGTCACCACCGGATCGGTAATGAACCGCGTGCTCTTCTCGATTTCCGTGGCATACATTCTGCCCATCTTGATCTCGGTATCAGTCGAGTAGAAGTTGCGCCAGCCTCGCGAACCAATCTCGCGATTCCCCACAGCGCTCACATCTTCGATCGAACCAGCCTTCACGTTAACCGCTTGGCTGCCAGGCTCGATCACCGAATCTGGATGAACGCTCGCGGCTGGAAGATCGCCTCCCACCGGCGTTGTTCCCGGCGCAGATTCGGCTGCTGGAGTCGTCGACGTTGGCGTGGACTGACACCATGACCCAGTCGCCAACAAAAGCGCCAACCCCGCCAGAAACGCTGCTTCGCACCCTTTCCGAACTGCCCTCATATCCTAACCCTCAGCGCAATTCCATTCTCGCAGCTTACGCTTCCCGGCAAAAGGCAAAGGCCGCGCCCCGTCCGGGAAGCGGCCTCTTTAATTCGGATCGGCAGAAACAGACGGCCATGCGGAATTCAAATCCAGAGCACGCCTATACCCATCTTCCCTTCGCCACTTGGGTCAATGAATTCCTTGTGAGTGTAGCTTCCTTTCACCTCATCCCAGAACTTATAAACTTCCTTCGGCAACTCACTGGGCTGAATGTCGTGAAAGGCGACCAAACCTCCGCTCCGAACCAGCGGAGAATACATCGCGAAATCCTTTCGGGCCCCTTCGTAGCTGTGATCCCCGTCGATAAAAAGAAAATCCAGTGGATGTCCCTGCAAGACTTTTTGAATGCTCGTCAAGGTTTCCGGCTTGTGGGAGTCTTTGCGCATCAGGAATAACGACTGCCCTTTGCGTATGAATTTGCGAAACAGCGGCATTTGACCCGCCCGATAAAAATGGCCGATAAACGTCGTGGAATAATCGACGCTGATGACCGTAGCATCCGTGCCTGAGACCTGAGAAAACACAAAAAGCGTGCCACCCCGATAAGTGCCAATCTCCAGGATGTATTTACACTGCTGCGCCTTCACCAATTTGGCAAGCTCAACGAATTCAAAGGTCGATTGCTGAGGACGGATCGCAGGATACTCCATTGCGATGCCGATCAATTCCTCCGGTGTTGTCGTCTCCTGTATTTCCTTAATCCGCCTCAACAGTGAAACAACTGAAAACGCGCCAAGAAGCACCGTTGAAGGCTTCATTCAATATCTCCATTTCCTGCTCCGATGCTTCTCGCTCTAGAACGGGTTGATCTTGCCAAGTCCCTTTTTCTTTTTCTTCTTGCTCGATGATTCGTCGTTCAGGTCCGTCTTGGGCTTCTTCTTTTTGCCGTCAGCAGACTGAACCGGAGTCGCACCGGACTTGACGTCATTCACCTGATCAGGAGCCTCAGCCGGCTTTTCCGCGGCTGGTGCCACGGCGTTAGACGGACCCACAGGCTTCAGTACGGCATTTGGATCAGCTGCGGGCGCGCTCACAATCTGAACGCCCACCCCCGTGTTGCCCTCCGGCCTGCCCATCTGCAAAGGCGCCTGGTTCGGCTGATCGCTGCGTGGCGGCTCGTTAGGCCCAGTCGGCGACGCCACTCCTGCTGGCGCGGCAGGCCTCCCGGCGTTCACGGCGTCGGTGAAGATCGCGATGTTCTGCTTGGTCACATCCGGCGCAAGCGTACGCTTCGGATCGTCCAGGCTGGGCTCGCCCACATGCACAGCCTCCACCACCGACGGTCCATGCTTGATGATGTCGAATGTCTTATCGGTAAAACGCAATGGCTGGCGGCTCTTCTCTTCCGCATCGTTCTCGGCAACAGCCGCTTCGGTAGGCTCAGGAACCGGACGGTTCATCGCCACCAGCCGGTCACGCGCGTCTTCCACATGCGGCGCCATCGGATAACGCGTAATCACTTTGGCATAAGCCGCTGCGGCACGGTCCTGATAAACCGCGCGCAGCCGTTCCTTGATCGCGCTGGGAATGCCGGGCGCCACCTGAATCGCGTGAGCTTGGCCGGTATAAGCGTCGCCGATCCCGAGCAATGCTTGGTCGCTCTTCGAGTAAAGCGGATAAGTATCCACCACCGTCTCAAGACGCGCGATCGAAGCAGAGTAGTTATCCCGGCTACCGTAGTAGAGCCCAATCTCCGTTTCGCGCTCGCCCAGAACCTCCTGCACGTCGCGCAGCTTCTGCTTCGCGCGCGGCACCAGCGCCGACTCCGGGAACGAATTGATCATGTTCCGGTATTCCCGCTCCGCATTCTGCGCGTTCGTATAATCGCGGTCCGGCTTCTCCATCTGCTGGTAATAAATGTCGCCCACCTTCATCTGCGCCTCAGCAGCTTCCGGGGCTTCCGGGAAGAAGGTGATAAAGTCCTTGTACTCGGCCTCGGCTTGGGTAAAAGCCGCGGTGCCGCCTTCCTTGAACCAGCTATCGCCCACCGCCAGCTTGGCGCGCATCCGGTATTCCGAGTCGGGATAAGTATTGAGCATCGTCTGCAGGTCAAGCCGCGCCACGTCAAAGCGACCCTTCTTCATGGCGATCATGGCCTTGTCGAAGAGTTCCTTGTCAGGCTGCTTCGAACTCACGCCAGCCAGCGGGTTCACGCTCAAGTCCTCGTTCTTTTTCTTCTTGGGCGCCTTTTCCTTAGCCTGGGCAGCAACTCCACCCAGCATCAGAACCGCCAAAGCTACCGCGGCAATCGTCTTGGTCAACCGGATCATAACCCCTCATTGCGGCTCACCGGCCCGTCGACAGGCCGTTCACCTAATCTCGTTCGTAAAATCATCTAGAGCAGCCAGACTCTAAGAGCTAAAAGCTAACAGCTAACAGCTAAGAGCTAACAGCTAAGAGCTAACAGCTAAGAGCTAAGAGCTAAGAGCTAACAGCTAACAGCTAACAGCTAACAGCTAAAAGCTAAAAGCTAAAAGCTAAAAGCTAGAAACTGCTCCATCCACAGCCGCGCGAGCAGCCGCCAACAATGCCTGCGCATCCCGCGCCGGGTGTCCCGCGCCAAAAACAGCGTTTCCCGCCACCAGCAGCTCCGCTCCTGCTTGGACGATGCGAACCACCGTATCGTGAGCCACGCCCCCGTCCACTTCGATTCTAAATGCCAGCCCCAGTTCCTCGCGCAACTGGGCCAGACGCCGAATCTTGTCCAGCGAAAACTCAATGAACTCCTGCCCGCCAAACCCCGGATTCACGCTCATCACCAGCACATGGTGAACCATCGGCAGAATGTCGATCAGCAAATCCACCCGTGTCGCCGGATTCAGCACCACCCCCGGCTTCATCCCGTGCTGCGCTATCAGCCCCAGCGTGCGATGCAGGTGCCGGCAAGCCTCATAGTGAACGCTCACCCAGTCGGCTCCAGCCTCGGCAAAAGCGGGAATAAACTCGTCCGGATTCTCGATCATCAGGTGGCAATCCAGCGGCAGTTTGGTAGCCTTGCGCAGGCTCTTCACCACCAGCGGACCAATCGTAATGTTAGGCACAAAATGCCCATCCATTACGTCCACATGAATCACCGTGCCGCCGCCCAATTCAGCCGCGGCAACCTCCTCGCCCAAGCGAGCAAAGTCCGCAGAAAGTATCGATGGAAGCAGTTCGACCATAGCTTTTTGGATGCATCTCCTGGCAGAATCAGTGTATCAGCGCGGAGACGCAGGACATGCGGAACAGCATTTTGTCGGTCGGGGCACCGCAATTTTTTGGAACCTGATTCTCTCCACAAAAGTGGGTGCCCCACAAAAGTGGATGTCCACAAAAGTGGGTGCCCCACAAAATTGGGTGCCCCATCCTTCGCTTCTTTCTAGCGAAGGGTGGGCTACGACAAAACTCGACCGCCAGTTCGGGATAGAATTCATTCGTCATGACGAAACTTGTTCGTTACCAGCAAAGCGGATCTTTCCATTTTCTGACCTTCAGTTGTTACAACAGACAGGCATTGTTGACGCGGGAGGGTGCATACGCCGTCTTCGAGCGCGAGCTTGAAAAGGTGCGTGTGCGATATGGCTTTGTAGTGGCCGGATACGTTTTAATGCCGGAACACGTTCATCTTCTGGTTGGAGAACCGCACAAATCGTCTCTGTCGGTTGTGCTCCAGGTGTTGAAACAGCAGACATCGCGCAAGCTGAAGCAAAGTGGAGAAATTCAGTTTTGGCAGAGGCGCTACTACGATTTCAACGTCTTCACCGAAGAAAAGCGAGTCGAGAAGCTTCGCTATATGCATCGCAATCCGGTCAAGCGCGGCCTGGTCCATAAGCCGGAGGATTGGCCACAGTCCAGCTTCCAGCACTATGCAACGGGAGAGATCGGAACCGTTGAAATAGAGTCTTTCTGGACAGGAGCACGAAGAGATGGCCGGGTGCCTCGCCCTTGAACTGACCAAAAAGTGGGGTGCCCCATCCTTTCCGCAGTTCTATCGCGGAAAGGGTGGGATACCACCAATCCCAACCCACTCCGGCCGATTCGCCAATCGCGTTCAGAGCGTGTAAGGAATCCGCACTCCTGGAGTGCCTGCGGGGAAATCGCGCGTATTGCGGGTGATGAGAACCCGGCCATCGCCTTCAGCGGCCGCCTGAATGACGGCGTCGGGCAGTTTGATCCTGCTCGTCCTGCGCAGAAGAAATGCCCGTTCGGCCACATCGGCGACAAGGGGCAAGGTATAGAAGTTCAGCAAAAACAAACGCGCATCCGCCTCATTGGCAGCGGTCGAGCCCGCCATCACTTCCATCCAGCTGATGATGCTCACCGCGCGGTCCGCGTGCCTGTCACACTCGGCGCGGGCCTGCGGAATGCCGCGCAGATAATCGATCAGAATGTTGGTGTCGAACAGAACCGGCGTGCTTACCATTCCGCGCGCATCCTCTCCTGATATGCAACTCCGTCCTCGGAAAATTCGGACCACGCCCCAAAGGCTGCATGGTTCATCTTCTTGCGGTGGGGCGCAAGAGAGTTTGCCACCACCTGCCGCACAAACTCGGCACGCGAGATGGAAAGCTTCTTGGCTACCTGAGTCAGCAGCTTCAGATCCTCCTCCGGAATGTCGATGAGCGTTCGCACAAACTCTCCTCTTCAAAATGACGATATATAAAAGGTATATCAGAATATGACGTGAATGTATATCGACGGGCAGCTACCCTATTTAAGCGACTATAGGTGGGGCGTCACGAACCTCATGAGTTCAGCGCCGTCCCCGCCGCAGGGTTTGCAGAAAATATCCCTCGCCTGGCGCACACTTGAAGAGTGAGGACAAGGAGTGCGAATACGATTTCCACAGCGGTGAATTAATCTGCAAAAAATCAGGCACCCCCTACCCCCCTACAATATTTATTTTCACCCTGAATTCGTGCAGATTAATTCATCGTTTGTGGATCATGATTTGCAAAGCCAACCATTCAGAAACAAAAAATATCGTTAAATACTGGTTCGATCCTCGAAACAATCGATGTAAAGTCAACGGGATTACGGGCACATAACAGGTTCTTCGCTCACGCCAAGTGCGCTCCGGACGCTCTCAATCACAGGCTTCCAGTCGCCAATTTTAGGCTGACGGAACAGGCGCAATGTCGGATACCAAGGGCTCTCGGTCCGCGCGTTGAGCCAGCGCCAGTCAGCTGCGAGGGGCAGCAGAAGCCAGACCGGAAGACCTAGCGCTCCAGCCAAATGCGCCGCCGAATTATCAATCGTAATCACCAGATCCATAGCCGCAACCTGCGCCGCAAACCGGTCCATATCAACGAACTGGTCCACGCTTCGGTCGATGAACAAAGGTGCATGAGCAGCGGCCGCCTGCTCTTCAAGCGCATCAAAGTTTCCATATTGCAAGCTAATCCAGCGAGTCCCGCCAAGCGCAAACAGCGGAGCAAAGCTTTCGAGACCAATAGAGCGCTTGCGTCCAGTCTTCAGACTCTGGGTGTGCCAAGCTAGCCCAACAAGCTGTCGGCCATCGTGATACTGATTGCGAAATCGATCTCGCTCCGCAGCATCAGCCTTCAGGTAAGGCGAAGTAGTTGCAGCAAATGCAGCTTCCGTGCTGCGAAACAATCCAGGCAAACTGCCCGCAGGCAACTGCGCGGCAATCTCCGCTGTCTGCGCTTCCGCCGGTCCGCAACCTGAGACGACTTCAACACCCGCAAACGACCGCTCAAACAAAGGCTTGAGCCGCTTGTCGCAATCGAGCACAATGCGGTTGCCGCTGCGAACTGCATCAGGAATCATTCCTGCAAACTGAATCTCATCGCCAATGCCTTGTTCGCCCCACAAAAGCAGTCGGCCTGACTCCAGCCGCTCGCCCGTCCAGACAGGCTGCGGATAAGCCCGCCACGGCGTATCATGATCGATCGACTGCCAGCGGCTTTCGTAGTTAGGCCAACCAACTGCAAAATTCCCGCTCTGTAGCAGAGCCAGCGCCTGACCAAAGCGAGCCTGCGAATAATCCGGCTTGATCTCCAGTGCTCGGTCAATTCGTACGATCGCCTCATCCAAACGGCCAAGATCCTCAAGAACGCAACCCAGGTTGTAATGCGCCTCAGCGTACTCCGGTCTCAGTTCCAGCGCCCGCTCAAAATTCGCCGCCGCCTCCTCCAGCCTCTCCAGGGAATGCAGCGTGTTGCCCAGGTTATAGTGCGCCTCGGGCAACTGCGGCTTGAGCTCGATGGCGCGCCTATAACAGGCCATAGCCTCATTCAGTTTGTCCACCTTGTCTTGAGCCTGACGCAAATTGCCGAGGTTGTACCAGGCTTCCCCATACTCTGGATTGAGAGTTAGCGCCCGTGCATAACATGCCTCCGCTTCGTCGAGCTTATTCTGGGCCAGCAGCGTGTTTCCCAGGTTCCCGTGGAACGCCGCCATTCCTGGCTTCAGCGCCAGCGCGCGCCTGTAACTCGCCTCCGCCTCATCCAACTTGCCTTGCGCCTGCAGAGCGTTGGCGTGATTAAAACAGGCCTCGGCAAACTCCGGCTTGAGGGCCATCGCTCGCTCGTGGCTGGTCACAGCTTCCTCAAGCCTGCCCTGCGATTGCAAAATATTGCCCAGGTTGACATGCGCTTCCGCCAGGTCTGGACGCAATTTGAGCGCCTGCCTGAAGTGCGCTTCAGCCAGATCGTGTTTGCCTTGCGCCTCCAGAACAGCGCCAAGATTCATCTGCGCCTCTGCCAGTTCCGGGTTGATAGTCAGCGCCCGCCCATAGCTGGCCGCTGCCTCCTCCAGCCGGCCCAGTGCCTGCAAAGCCGTGCCCAGGTTGGAGTGGTATGCCGCCGGTCGCTTGTCGCTCGCAATAGCCTTGCTGATCAACTCGACAGCAATTTCGTCGCGACCCACCTGATGAGCCAGCACGCCCAGCAGATGCAGGCTGTCCGCATGATGCGGATCAAGCTCCAGAATCTGCCGATAAATCCGTTCCGCATCCGCCAGTTGCCCGCCCTGGTGAAGTTGGATCGCGCCGGAGCACATGCCTTGAAGGTCCACAACCGGACCCTGGCTTTGCCGCCTTGGAACAAGGTGCAGATTGCGGTTCATGGGGTCAGTGTAAGTGTTAGAGAGTCTTCATCTGGCGGAGAATGTGCGATCAAATGAGATTGACGCCGCCTGTCTTTCCCGCTCTGGGTGGTTCCCATTCTGGGCGGTATTTGAGGCGCCCCTCGAAGGCGTATCCGAACCACCGGGAGTTTGTCGCTCCCGGCGGCCAATCCATTGCTCGTTTTGTTTTGCTACCGATAAATAAAGGGCGCGTCGAATTCTCTTGCATGGGGCGCGTGAATGACCTGAACAGGCATGGCCAAGCTGAAGTCAGAGAATCCTTTCGGCTGATCGAAGTCGCTCGTACCGTCCGAATAAATCTCACTCTGGCCGGCTAAAACTTTCTGACCAGTCTTGAGAGTTTGATACGCGTTGAGGGTATAGAAGTGGATCTTCATGCGTTCCAAATCAAACTGCATGAAGCGGTACCACCCGTCGCCACCTGCGCTGCCCAAAGTGGTGTTCCCTTGATAGTCACTCAGGACCTGGTACACAGGATTGCCGTCGTTGTTGTTATCGATGCGGACGTTCTCTCCTTTGGAGACGCCAGGCCCGCATGGTTCTACCGTAGTTGTCAGATTCGAAGTAGAGGTCCATGAGTGACCGCAGAGCACCAGGAAGATCTGGTTGTTGGGCGCAATCAAGTCGGTCCAGATATTTTGCGCGGCGTTATAGCCGTTGGGTGAACCAATCAAATATGTGGCGGCATTGCGCACCGCGGGATCGGAAGGGTCCAAAGGCAGATTGTTGTCGCCCCACGCTGGCGGAGCAATGTACGAGTGCGTAGTTACAATTGTCGCGTAACCTTTGTGGGAGTCGATCACCGTTTGCGCCCACGCAATTGCGTCATTGCTCGGCTCCATCTCAAGGGAGATGTGAAGGAATTGCTTGCCACCGCCCGTGAAAATCTGAAAGCTTGACAGTCCATAGTTGCAGGCTGTGCCGGCGGCAGGGTACTCACCGGTTCCTTTGCTCACGTCACCGGTACTGATATACCCCACTTCATCCGAGGCGCCTCCGTACCACGGTTTGTCGCGAAAGTATCTCGAGCGAGATCCGAAGTGATCTTTCCACCAAGGTGCCGTACTCACTAAAGGAGGATAACCTTCTCCAGTAGTGGTGTAGTACATATTGTCGTAGTCATGATTTCCAGGGGTTAGTCCAAAGGGAATTCGCGCTTCATGCAATACGTCAAGCGCTTCTACGGCATTGCTCCATTCGATGTTTTGGGGCAGATTGTATTTCGTGGGGTAATCGATCGTGCTTCCATCGCCGTGCTCAACCACGTCGCCAACATGCGTAACGAACCGTAGATTCATTTCATACTTCTTCTCGGCCAGATACCTTGTCTGATCCAGAAAGAAGTTCACGTTCAAGGGTTGCGGCTGGGTCGCATCAACATAATTCTGTGTATCCGAAATCACGGCGATGGTGAAAAACTCCGCGCCTGGGCCGGCCAGGGGTAACCCTCCAAGTATCTGAGACCTTGCGGTGGTGGCGACAGCCGCCATACCCGCTGCGCCGATCTTAACGAAATCTCTCCTCGTAAACTCTTTCACACTTTCCTCCTTGCACTTGGGCTTGCTCGTGTACATGTAAAACTGCGAGCGTCTTCATACGCATCTCCGTGCTAACGGTTACAACGTCGTCCGGAATTGTGAAATGCTGCTATCTGGCATTACCACACCGGTCCGTTAAAAGAAGATGAGCGCAAGGTAATTTTTGAGACAGAAGGGCAGCGTCGCCCATTGCCTGGCTGTGACCCCAAAAGAACGGTGTTGGTGACCGAACTTATCTTCAGGCCCGTTGCCCGTTTGTAGATTCTTCTGAAGCTCATCCTTTGTTTCATCGCAATTTAACATTGCAGAGAGAGAATAGATTTCCGTCGCTGGATTTACGTGATCGCAAATAGAATCCTGCCAAGACGGTCCTAAGTGAATCTATCTTCATGCAGAGATCTATCGCATCAATTTCGCTTGCAGTTTCTTCACTGACTGCCCTTCTTGCTTGCCTTCCCCTGAACGCTCAATCGGCAAAGAACATATGTCCGCGACCAGCCGCTGGCAGCATCGTTGAAGAGCCTGAGGATTTGCGCAGTCGGAAGGGCGTGCTAGAGACAAAACTGACTATCGTCAATGGAACAGATCCGGATGGCTCCATTCGTTACTGCTACATCGATGCAACAGGCAGGGAATCTCCAAATCTGCGCGTTGCTCCCGGCGATCTGGTGATCCTTCATCTCAAGAACGCTTTGATGAATCTTAGCCCTGGAACAGCGTTGCCGGTCCATATCCATTCCGAGATGCATCCCACAAAGGCCGGCGCTCGGAGCGAAGATCCTTGCGTCAGCGGTATCATGAGCGAGGTTTCGACCAATCTTCACTTTCATGGAATTACGATTCCTCCGGTCTGTCATCAGGACGAAGTTCTCAAGACCTCGATCCAGCCCGGCGACACTCCATTTGAATATCGTTTTCGCGTTCCTGACGATGAGCCGCCTGGCCTCTATTGGTATCATCCGCATATTCACGGATTCAGCAAGGCTCCGATTCTAGGAGGCGCATCTGGCGCGCTGATCGTCGAAGGAATCGAACGTGCCAAGAAAGCTGTAGCTGGCCTCCCAGAGCGCGTGTTCATTGTTCGCGATCTCGACCTCATCAATCCAAGTGCTCCGCCCTCAAAATCTGAGCCGGTGGTTCCCAGGTTTCTCGTAGATCGAGATGGAGATGCAGCCAACACCGGCACTGGTTTCGGCAAGCCGGCCAAAGACTTATCCATCAACTATGTGCCGGTTCCTTACCCAGACTACCCTCCCGCTGTGATTCAGATGAGGCCAAAAGAACGGCAATTGTGGCGCGTCTTGAACGCCTCCGCAATCACTTATCTCAATCTCGCTGTTCTCTTCAACCGGGTACCGCAACCGTTGGAACTTGTGGCCATGGACGGTGTACCCATGAGTCACGAAGATTTGAATGGCGAATCAGTCAATTCGCAAAATCATCTTGGCCTTCCTCCGGGCGCACGAGTGGAGTTCATCATTACAGGCCCTCCTGAAGGTCAATCCGGATTGCTGGTTACCAGAGCTGTGGATACCGGCCCGGGCGGAGAAAACGATCCCAATCGCACGCTCGCTACAATCGTTGCTTCGCCGTCCGCACCCGAGCCTCGCTCGAAACTGGATAACTCTCCGCTACCGCTTCCACCTCCCACCAAGGCATGGCTTGGAAGCGTGGCCCCCGCGCGAGTACGCCGGCTATATTTCTCTGAAAAACTTGCCGTGCCCGACGACCCGACCAGCGCCGTGGGGTTCTATCTCACCGTCGATAGTCAGGAGCCGAAAATGTTCGACATGAATTCGGGCATTCCAAATATCGTCGCACAGCAGGGAACTGTAGAAGATTGGATCATCGAAAATCGCTCCAATGAACTGCACGCTTTTCACATTCACCAGTTACACTTCTTGCTGCTCGATTACATGGGAAAGCCGGTGAATGAAAACTTTCTCCGTGATACCGTCAACGTGCCTTACTACAACGGACGAGCGCTCTCCTATCCTACCGTTCGCCTGCGCATGGATTTCCGTGATCCCAATACGGTGGGAACCTTCGCCTATCATTGCCATCTGCTGGAGCACGAAGACAAGGGAATGATGGGATCAATTCGGGTGGATTCAAGTCAACAAAATCTTGAAAAAAACATCAGAAATCCAGAGCAGAGCTATTGATTTGACTATTCCGTCGCACAACCGTTCATCCCTGCAAAGGAAAAACTCGCAGTAGCCTTTGACCTTCCATTTAATTCTGAAGCAATCGAAAATTCACAAGTTTTTAACGCGCTTTACCTGCTTATTTAATTGAACGGGCTTAAGTTTCTTCCAACCGAGGCGCACACTCGGATTCCCCTGGAGGTAATCAAAAATGACAATGAAGCTTCTCACCCTTACAGCCCTGCGGGCTGCGAGGACAGGGCTGGTATCCTCTGTGATATTCCAGCTCACGATTGGCAATGTATTCGCTGCCGAGCCACCTCAACCCCAGTGTCATGACAACGATACAAAAACGCCGATCAAGCACGTGATCGTCATCATCGGCGAGAACCGTAGCTTTGACCACGTCTTCGCCACTTACGTGCCGAAGGATCGAAGAGAGCACGTTCTCAACCTTCTGTCGGAAGGAATTGTGAATGCTGATGGAACCGAAGGCCCCAACTTTGCCAAGGCCGAACAAAGCGCAGCCACTGACCAGCAGCCCGACGCATTCCTGCTAAGTCCGAGCAAGTCTCCCTTTCCCGGGGCCGTACTCCCTGCGCCTCTGGTGGGTGGGCCGACTGATTCTTATATCACGGGCGATAGTCTGACTCTGGCACAACAGTCTGAAAACGGTCTTACTGCAGCGGGATATCCAGAACTGATCTCCGGCGGCACGGGCCAGACTGGCAAGATTCCAGACCAACGCATCAGCAACGTCGACGCGCTTCCAGCCGGTCCGTTTCAGCTGACAAACGGAACCACGTTCACTTACAACGCCTATGCGGCCAGCCCGGTTCACCGCTTCTATCAGATGTGGCAGCAGCTTGATTGCAGCATCGAACATGCAACGTGGGAAAACCCATCCGGCTGTGATGCGCAGTTATTTCCCTGGGTAGAAGTAACTGTAGGTGCCGGCACCAACGGTGTAACTCAGCCTGCTAACTTCAGCACTGAGTATTCGCCCACTGCCGTCACCACGGGCGAAGGGTCCACGGCGATGGGCTTCTACAATGTGCAAAAAGGCGATGCGCCATACCTTAAGCAACTAGCCGATACCTACGCCATGAGTGACAACTTCCATCAATCCGTCAATGGAGGTACGGGCGCGAACCACATCATGTTTGGCCACGCCGATGCGATCTGGTTCAGCGACGGCAATGGTCACCCGGCCGTCCCTCCCCACAATGTCATGGTTTACTCTGGCACTCCCGACGCAGGTGTCGTGGACGAAATCGAGAATCCGAATCCAGCTGCGAACACCAATAACTGGTATACAGAAGACGGTTATGGCGGCGGCGGTTTTGGGTCTGCTCAATACGGCGGCGGCTCTTACACCAACTGTTCCGATACAACACAACCCGGCGTTGCGCCAATCGTGAACTACCTTCACAGGCTGCAACCCCACATCGATCCGCGTTGCGAAGCAGGCCGCTACTACTTGTTGAACAATTACAACCCGGGATACTTCGGCAATGGCAACAACGCTTATATTGACCACACTCTCTTTAACACTGCGTTCACCATTCCACCGTCCTCGGTGCCGAGCATTGGTGACTCCCTGATCAAAGCTGACGTTTCATGGAAGTATTATGGCGATCAGTGGAACAACTATGTCCCAGACCCTTATCAACTCAACTACGGTGCGATCGGAGCCAACACGGATGAGTATTGCACGATCTGCAATCCCTTCCAGTACGACGCTTCGATCATGGCCAACGCCGCTGTCCGTACTGCCCATATCCAGGACACTCTGAATCTCTACAGCGACATTGCAAACGGTACCCTGCCTGCTGTTTCCATCGTCAAGCCCAGCGGACTCGTCGACGGTCATCCAGCTTCTTCCAAGCTCAATCTCTTCGAGTCCTTCGTGCAGAAAATCGTCGATGCCGTTCAAGCCAATCCCAAACTCTGGGCCTCCACCGCGATCTTTATCACCTTTGACGAAGGCGGCGGTTACTACGATTCCGGCTACGTTCAACCTCTGGACTACTTCGGTGACGGTACACGCATTCCGCTGCTCGTGGTATCTCCTTATGCGCGGCCAGGCCACATCGCCCACGAGTACTCTGACCACGTTTCGATCATCAAGTTCATCGAAGCCAACTGGCGGCTTGAGCCAATCACAAGGCGCAGTCGCGACAACTTCCCCAATCCGATAGCCTTCAGTGAGAACCCCTACGTGCCGATCAACTCTCCGGCTCTCGATGACCTTTTCAACCTGTTCAATTTTCCAGACCGGCGGTAATCGAACATAACTATCGAATGATTGCCGGAGTTGGCAAGCCAACTCCGGCAATCATATTTCAATCACTGCGTTTCTGGATAGCTGAAAGCATTTTTGATAGATATTGATTCTGATTCTCGCTACATGGATTTGGTTAAGGAAGTCGGATTTACTTCATAATAGCGGCGTGCAAACTTCCCTCGCCGGTCGCAAGAATATAGGCCGCATAAAGTTGCCCACCCGATGGGCCATTTCTGGCTCAGCGGGTGGGCATTTGTTGTTCCTGCAAGCCCGTTAGAAGTAATACTTCAAGGCCAGCTGGAAGAAGCGGCCATCGGGCGTATAGTTCCCCAGGAAGGCAGTGCCGGTAATCTGGCCGCCTCCGGAGCCCGTTCCGGTGTTCGATGGAGTTCCCCATGAAGGTGTATTGAAGAGATTGAAAACATCGGCGCGGAATTGCAGATACTGCTTCTGATAGGTTGTGAAGTTCTTGGTCACTGTCATGTCAATCCGCTCGTATCCAGGTCCAGAAATCTGCGAACGCGGACTACCAAGGTAGGGCAGGATATTCGCGGCGCCGGAGATTGGTGTCGTGACTGTGCTAGCTAAAGGTGGATCCTTGAATGCGCAGGGGTTGTACCAGTTGTTTCGATTGCGCACAGTTGCAGGGCAAGTGATATTCGGATTGCTTGCGTTCGGTGTCCCGCCGCCCTTGAATGGATCGCTTATCCGAGTCGGGTACGCTCCCGCTCCATTGACAGTCGGCGTGTTTGAGCCGACGGTAAATGGATTTCCATCCTGCGTGCGGAAGAGCATGGTTGAATTCCATCCGCCCACAAGAATGTCCATTACTTTGTTGTGATTGAGGTACTTGCGTCCCGCGCCGAACGGCAATTCATAGGTGCCTGTGAAAGTGAACCGTTCCCGCACATCGAAGGGAGAGTTGCCGTAATCAATCCTCAGGCCGAAGACGTTGTACATACGGTCGCCTCCGTCGTTGTTGCTGGGAAGCGGTTCTCTTGAGTCATCCAGATTGTGCGACCAGGTATAAGACGCCAGGTAACTCAAACCGTTCGAAAAGCGCCGCTCAAGTTTAGCCTGCAACGAGTTATAGTTGGCCATCGCCCCAAATGAGATCGCGTGGATGTTGCCGTAGAATGCCGGGTATGGCGAGGTTGCGCCGCCGAACTGACCTGGAGGCAGCAACTCGGTATTGCCATTCTGCCACACCACGACAGCCAAGTGCCGCGCTTCGCTACCCACGTACCCCAACGTAGCGGTCGTGTTGTTGGTGACCGCATATTGGAGAGTCAGGTTTTGATTGATGGTGTAAGGGGTTTTGATATTCTGATCCCACCCAGTTAGACCCGGTAGGTATGGAGCGGCAGCGGCTCCTGCAGGGCCCGTTTCGTTGAAGAGATTATTTCCGGGGCATGGGCTATTTCCAGCAGTCGGCGCTACGTTGGTATTGCAATTGCCGTTAGGGTAAGTCTTCTCAATGTCGAAAGGATAATTTGCTCCCAGGTTCACGTAATTTCCCAAGTTTTCGACGCCATCAAAGTAGAACCCGCCTGCGGCGCGAACAACCAGTTTATCCATGGCCCGGTACGAAACTCCCAGTCTCGGAGCAAAGTTATCCTTTTGCGGATTGAGAAGGGACCGATTACTGCTGGTGGAGACGGTAATATTGTCCGCAGCTAAGTCACCGGCAAAGAGCGAACTGAAAGTGCTGATGACGCTCTGCTTGGAAGTCGGTAAGACAAAAGCTCCCTTTCCAGCCCCTCCAACGTTGATCGGGGTCGTGGGGTAGAACTCAGCCTGAGAGTCCGTACTTTCAATGGGCGCCGAAAAGTAGTCATAGCGCAGGCCCATATTGACGACAAGCTTTCTGTTGACCTTCCAGTCATCCTGAATATACGCTGAGCGGTACCAGCGTCCGTTATTGGTGGGGGTGGGATCAGATACATAGGTATAATCCATACCCGACCCTTGAGTCCCGCCAAATCCCGATGCTCCAGCGCCCGTTGTTGCGTTTCCAGCGGCAAAGAAGTCAGCCAAGCCATATCCCGAGGGGAAATAGCTTCCTGGCTGGCTTGTTTGTGTGCCGGCGTAATTATATGCGCCCTTTCCGAAAGTTGGCTGATAGACAGAATAACGAACATTCTGGATATCCACGCCAAATTTAATCGAGTGATTGCCCATGATTTTTGTTGCGTCATCAATGATCTGATAAACGTTCTGGCCTTCAGGAGAAGGCTGGAACAACGGAGGCCCGATTTCAGGGAACTCGTTAACCCAGATTTGCGGCAAACCACCATTACCCAATGCGGCTGAGTAAGGTGCAAGTCCACCGAGACCGTATTGTGAATCGAGGGTCCCGTTGTTATAGCTCTGCTGATACCACGCGTACGAGCCCCAGTTATAGGCGAAGCGGGCTTGGTTGATCAGGGTAGGCGAAAAGACGTGATTCCAACTGAGAACCGCGTTCTTGGCGTTGTTGATAAAATACCCGTCATTGTCGGTGCCGCTGCCGTCGAAAACAGGGCCCAGAACAGCACCAACATACTTGTTCTCATGCTGCCAACTTACGCGGCCGAAGACCTGATCCTTTTCACTCTGGTTGTAATCGACACGCACGTCAAACTGGTTGGTGGTGTCTGTCACTCCCTGAGACCCGGCCCAGTTGTTGTAGACCTGCGACGCCGGGACACTGCTTATTCGCTGCCCCGGCGGTTTTGAATAGGCTGCCAGAAAGAGAGCCTTTGCAACCGGGTCGATTTCGTTTGCGCACATGACGTTATTGGGATTACCGCAGGCTGTTCCCATCTTGGCCGCGCCGATTCCAGCGGTCTGGACGCCGCCACCGGAGTACGGCTCAAAGAGCTGCCAGAAAAGGCTTTGATTTGTGTTAGCCGGAGTCAGCAACTCTGAGAAATCGCCTGGAGTAGCCAACATTCTGGCCGTTGGCATACTGGTAATGTAGGGAAAATCTTGAATGATTCGGTTTCCCTCGTAATCGAAGAAGAAGAAGGCCTTGTTCTTCCAGATCGGCCCACCCACGGTACCACCAAATTGATTCTGATGGTAAGGTTCAACGGGTGCATGCGCTAGGCCGGATGCCCACTCGGTGGCTGGTGCCTCTCCAAAGTCGTTATTGCGCATGAAGTTCCATAGATCGCCATGGAAGTGATTGGTTCCCTGTTTGACGCTGGCATTAACTACTGCGCCTGCGGAGTGGCCGAATTGGGCACTGGAGTCCGCAGTTTGGATATTGAACTCCTGCAGCGCATCGGGCGGAGGCTTCACGTTGTAGCTTGCGCCATTCAGAAAGTCGATGGAGTTCGAGTTATTGTCGACTCCGTCCAGAATGAAGTTGTTTTCAGTCGCGCGCTGACCGTTGGCGTTGAAGTCGCCATTGCCCTGGCCGCGTGAACCGTTGGAAGGGTTGACGCCTGTCGACAATTGAGCAACAAAAACGTAGTTGCGCTCGTTGAGTGGGATGTCAGTGATTTGCTTGTCGGTCATGACCTGGCCAGTGGATGACTCGTCGGTCTGGAGCAGCGGGGTGGCATCTGAGTTTACTTGAAGCGTCTCAGTTACCTTGCCGACCTGAAGCTGGATGTTAGCCTCTAAACGGCCGTTGACATGCAGTACCAGGCCGCTCTTGGTTGTGGAAGAGAAGCCAGGCGCACTCACCGTAACCGAGTAGTTGCCGATTCTAATGGGCTGAAAGGTGTAGACACCACTGCTGTCGGTTTGAGAGTCGAGCGTGAAGTTGGTGTCGACATTGGTGAGGTGCACGGCGGCATGCGCCACCGCGTCACCCTTGGGGTCAGTTACGGTTCCTGTGATTGCGCCTTCGTCGAGTTGCCCGTAGAGCAACCGAGGCATGGCGAGCGTCAGTAACGCGAACAGAATGAAGCAGAAGTTTCTGCCGCGATTGGTCCTCCCAAAAAATCGATTCATACTTTCTCCTGTTTTTCAGGGGTTTCATCTTTCAATTCCCCTGATGCGAAGCACCACTTGGGTGCGGTTGAAAAACTCTTTCGGTCAAGTACACTCAATAACTAGACCTCGACGCGTAAATCAGAAAGCAAGAGTCCCGAAGAAATGTGGAGAGATGTTCGATGCTCACTGCTTTAGGAGCCAGCTGGAAAGAAATCGTTTTCCTGTCAAGTTTCTACTTCAATGAAACACAGGCCTCGCAGAGTCTTCGTCTTGATTTCTTGCTGGTGCGACCCCTCGTCTGAGCTGTTTCAACGACGGAAACGATTCTAGAGCGGCTGATCTAAGACAGTACATAGTACACATGTACTACGTTTCTAATCCAAAAACCCTGGATGGCACATCGATGCTCCAGAATGCACCGCCGGGATGCGGCAGTCCGTTTAGCGGAACCGCTGGGGATAAACCGCAAGGCGTCAGACCGCTTTGTGGGTGCTCGGGTGAAGGTTTACTGAAGCTCCCAAACATGAAATCTTTAACGAAAACCTCTTGAAGAGGTTCCTTACATGGTTGATCAATTCAGTGAGTACACTGGCTCCCGCTTTTGTGGTATGCTCTGCCACGAAAGGAAATAATTATTGAGATGGATGCCTGCCGGCGAAGACTCGTGAAATCCGCCGCGATCCTGGCCGTAGATGGATTGGTGAGTTCGCGTTGGCGCGCCTTTGGCGGCGATCCCGGATTCACTGCGGCCAAAAATGGCCCAAAGGTCATCGTGTTAACTTGCGGCGGAATACGGCGGGCCGAAACTTTTCAGGAAGGCGGCCTTGAAAACATTCCGCGCCTTTACCGCGAATTGCTGCCGCAGAGCATCTTCTATCCTTTTGTGCGTAACGAAGGAGTTACATCGCATTACAACACGATTTCCAGTATTCTTACCGGAAATTGGCAGCGCGTTGATGATTGGGGAAAGACGCCACCGGCCAGTCCAACCATCTTCGAGTTATTGCGCAAGCGTATGCAGATGCCATCGGACGATGCATGGTTGATTTCAAGCAACAAAGCTCTAAGCAGCCAGATCGGAGCCAGTTCAGTTCGTGAGTTTGGACGACGCTATGGAGCGAATGTAATCTTTCCAAAGCAACTGCTCATCAATGCCGTGGTTAACGCTGCAACGCAGGGGCGCGTATTGCATATGGCGGAACGGTCGACGATGCAGCAAGAGATCGAAGCTATGCTGGAATCCAATAACTATGAAGGTCTTGGCTGGTCTTCATCGGGAGAGACTTCGACGCTGGACGAAAAGACACATGCAACGGTGCTGCAAGCCATCGACGATCTTATTCGAACCAATGCGCCAGTTACAGGAGATGAATTTACTTTTCTTGTCAGCGTGGAAGTTATGCGACGTTTTGCGCCGTCCCTGATGGTAATCACGTTTTCAGACATGGAAGTGGCGCATTTTGGTTCGTATTCCATGCACGTATCCGGCATCCGCACGGTAGACCGCCTGGCGTATGAACTATGGAACGAAATCCAGGTTAACCAAGCGTACAAGGATAAGACTACGCTTTTTATTCTTCCCGAGTTTGGACGCGATCTCGACGGCTCAAATACGAATGGTTTTTTCAATCATAGGCAGAACGACGATTCGACACGCCTCGCATGGATGATGTGTCTAGGGGCGGCGGCCAAGCCCGCAGGAGTGATCGAGCGCCCTATCCAGCACATTGACCTGTGCAATACGATTGGCGGCATCTTTGGGGTCATGACTGCAAATGTGTCAGGGAAGGTCCTGTCGGAGATTCGACTGTGAATCCAGTTATGACGCGCGATCATAATACAATCGGTACCGCAGAAGCGCCAGACTTTACTGCCTTTCGAGGGTCGATTGAGCGATTGCCGGTAACACTCCGTCCATCTCTTAATCAGCAACTGGCGCAGTGGGAGACGCTATTCCCGTTCGAACGGAACCATCTTGTTGGCTTTCTTAATGGAATCGAATCTTTAAGCCCTGCGGCGTTGAATGCGCTTACGGAAAGGCTACGGGCTCTGGAAGTTAAGATGGATGTCGGCCATTGGAATTTTTCAGAGTCAAGTGACACGTTGGAAAACGCAGGTGAGTTAGCACGGTCTGAATATTATCTGGAGTGGCGACATGAGGTGCAGAAGATATTCGAGGCCATTGATACAAGAACTACAAGTAATGCGAAGAGTGAGTTGCGACGAGGTCGTTTGATTATTCTTTTTCTCCCGGAGAATCTTCCTATCGACCTGAATTCTATCGGAAGAGAGTGGGGGAGCCATGGTCATGAAATCAAGATTGCCGGCGATTCTCGCAAGCTTCGCGATCTCGTCGTCATGGGACAACCCGATCAACCCGGTATTTGTGAATTATTGAAGGAGAGAGAAAGCTATAACGATGCGGATTTGTGGTTTATCGATGCGGATTCCAGATTGACAGACGCGCTAGCTCGCACCGACTTCTCAGAGGCCTCTTCGTTGAGTTATTCAGATCTTAAGCCGTTCCGCGACAACTTTCTCGCAGAGTTGAACACGATCCCGAAAGACATGACTGCCGCTGACCGGATAATTTTGAAAATGCGGCAGACTGACTGGAACCGCTGGTGGCCATCCAAGATTGCAGGACAAGAACGTCTTCGGGACTTTGTGGTTAACCTATTCCTGAGCGGAAACGGAGCTTTGATCTTTTCCAACGCCTTTGTGGAGTGGGCTGCATCGGAAGCGCTTCGCCGCGCTCGTCCTCACGCCATCGTCGCCTGTTTCGGGGTGCGCAGCAAACCCAAGCCATTCACGGGGATTGCAATTTTTGAGAACCAGGAAAAGATCAGCCCTATGCATGATGAGGACGATCCGGAAAACAGCGCGGTCGACGCCATGATTCTCGCTCGTTATATCTGGCTCGCCGCACAGAGATATAAGGAGTACGATGGAGCACTGTGTCTTTGCGTCTCCGAGCGTCTGAACACTGCTTATATTGTTGCGCCGCTGGAGATGAATTTAGAAATCAGTGACAGAGCTGTCGAGCCCAAGGATATCTACGGATGGATTACCTCGTGGATGGCTTCTTGAAACAACACCGCCTGCGGAGGTTTCTCGGACCGTCTCGCGGCGAACGGGAGATGAAACAATCTCAATGAAAAGGATATTTCGCAATGCCGCCGCGTTGATCTACGGCTTGATCCTCGTCGCCGGCGTTATTCTTCTGAGCGCCGCCCAAACACCCCATCCTATTTGGTTTGAGCTCAAGACGCTTCCCTTTCGACTAGAGAATGACGAAAGCAATAACCGAAATACCCCTGAGAGCATGGCCGGCGGCGTCGCTATCTTCGACTATAACAACGACGGACGCCCTGACATCTTCTTCGCGAACGGCGCTAACCTAGCGACGCTCAAGAAGGACTCTCCCAAGTACAGCAATCGACTGTTTCGCAACGACGGTAATGGTACATTCACCGATGTGACCAAAGAGGCTGGCCTGACAGGAACCGGCTACGATATAGGCGTAGCCATTGGGGATTACGACAACGATGGTCATCCTGACATATTCGTCGCTGGTGTGCATCACAACACGCTCTACCGCAATAATGGCGACGGAACCTTTACCGACGTGACGGCAAAGGCAGGCTTGGACAAGTGGAACGATCCGCAGTACGGGCCGCTGATGGCGGTTGCTGCTGTCTGGGTGGACGTGAACAACGATGGGTTGCTCGACCTATTCATCGTCAACTATATGCAGTGGACATACTCTTCATCGCCCATCTGCTTCTATGAAGGCGTAGCCGACTACTGCGATCCGCGCACCTATAAAGGCCAGCCCAATCAGTTATTCCTTAACAATGGCGATGGCACGTTTACGGATGTCTCAAAGGCCTGGGGTATTCGCGACCACATCGGCAAAGGAATGGGCGTGGGCATGGCTGACTATGATCTGGATGGCAGACCTGATCTCTTTGTCACCAACGACACGGACTATAACTTCTTGTTTCATAACTTAGGGAACAAATTCCAGGAGGTTGCATTCGAGGCCGGAGTAGCTCTTCCTGAAGATGGAGGCTTTGTTGGCGGAATGGGCGCGGACTTTCGCGACTTCAACAACGACGGCTATCCTGACATCGCTTATGTTGCATTAAATAATCAGACATTTCCCCTTTATCAAAACACCGGTAAAGGTGATTTTACCGAGGTAACAACCTCGAGCGGTATGCGCGCACTTAGCTTCCGCATGTCGGGCTTTGGCGCGGCACTGTACGATTTTGACAACGATGGATGGAAGGATCTCTATGTTAGTCGGGGGCATGCGCTCTCGCGCCCGTTAACAGGTACAAAGATCGACGAATATAACACTGTCTTTGTCAATCCCGGTGCCCGCGGGAAGTGGACCGCGCTGATCGAAGAGGCAGGATTGAACGCCGCGCCGCCGGCCCGTCACCGTGGTTGTGCCTTCGGAGATCTGGATGGCGATGGAAGGATCGATGTGGTGGTCACAGCTCTGGGCCGGGATACCGAGATATGGATGAACCGCACTCAGAAATCCGGACATTGGCTTGATATTGCTTTAAGTGGCACCAAGAGCAACCGTGATGGTATCGGAGCGCGCATCAAAGTCGTGTCCAAAAGCCTGACGCAGTATAACCATATGACTACAAGCGTCGGCTATGCTTCATCCAGTGACGGTCCTGTGCATTTCGGTCTGGGAGCGGACGACCATGCGGAGTCCATAGAGATACACTGGCCATCCGGGATCGTCCAAACGCTCACAAATGTGACGGCGGACAGAGTTATGAAAGTTACTGAACCAGCGCACTGAGTTAGTGACTCACTATCACGGATGGGACTGCGCGGCAGTCAACGCGCTCTTCAGTTGATTCGCCGAGGCATTGTCCGGGTCGAGTTGCAGCGCCTTGGCAACGGCATCCAGCGCCTCTGAAAAACGAGACTCCGCACCCAGAGTCGCGGCCAAACTGATCCAGGCCTCGGTGTATTCTGGGGTGGCCTGCACGGCATGACGAAAATGATCCTCGGCAGCCGCTGGATCGCCTTCAAGAACAATCAGGCGGCCAAGTTGGTACTGAGCAATAGACAAGTTGGGATCGAGACGAATGGCTTGTTCGAGAGCAGCACGTTCTGCGGCTGTGTCGCCTGCTCGGTTCAGAGCGACGGATAGCTGGTAGGCGAGCAGGGCACTTTCAGGCGCGGCCTCGACAGCCTCGCGATAAAGTGCGACAGCCTGTTGAAAGTTTCCGTCGGCCAGTTGTTGTGCAGCTGCACTTGCTTTGGCCCCCGCCAATGCAAGCTGTGTTTTGGCGTGTGACATCTCTTGGGACAACTTGAACTGCTCTTGCGCCAGTTGAGTCTCACCTAAAACTCGCAGGATGGTGGCAAACTGAAAGTGAGCCTCGGGGCTCGATGGATCGAGTGCTACGGCTTTTTCAAACTGCTCACGCGCGCCGTGCGAGTCTTGCAAGTGCGCGAGCGCAAGACCAAGGTAATAGCGAGAGCTTGAGTCGTTTGGATTGAGAGTTACTGCCTCATCGAGATGCTTGCGGGCCGCAGCATAGTCCTCCGCTTGGTCATCGAGGATTCCGTTCAAATTCAGGACATCGAAGCTATGCGGATCGCGGACAAGCAGCTTGGCAGCCAGTGGTCGCGCATTGGCCGTATTGCCAGAGAGAACCAAAACGCGCAAATAGATACGTTGTGCGTCTTCATCCTGCGGGTGAAGACGAAGAGATCTTTCGAGCAATGCACTTGCATCTTCGAAACGCCGTTGGTTGGCGTATACCGTGGCGAGCGCATTACTCAGACGCAGAGAGGACGGGGTAGCGCGCAAAGCCCCGGTAAGGGTTTCAACCGCCCGGTCGAGCATCCCGGCCTTGCTATATGCAAAAGCCAGGTCGATCGATAAGTTCTCATTGCTTGCGGCAGTGCGAAGCAGCTTGATAGCAGAGAGGTAATCTCCAGACGCAATCATGGATTTGCTGAGGCCATCGAGGGCGATCGTTGAGGTTGGATCAATTTTCAGCGCGGCCTTCCATTGGGCTCTGGCTTCATCTCCGCGCTGCAGTTGATCGAGCGCGGTGGCTAGAATTAGATATGGCTTGAGATTTGCAGGGTCAATTTCAATCGATTTCCGAAGCGGACCGAGCGCCTCTTCCACGCGGCCAGAAGAACATAAGTTGAGGCCGAGCAGATAAGAGAGCTGTGCGGATTGAGGAGCCAATCGGGAGGCGGCGCGAAAAGACTCGACGGCGCAGGCATACTGATTGTGGCTGCTAAACCAGACGCCAAGATTGGTGTAAGAATGCACGTCGGGCTGCTTGCGCAATTTCGCCTCAAGCTGTTGCGGCCCGGTGCAAGAAGCCCAACTGCCGAGGGTTGCGCACCCGCCCATTACAGCCAGTTCCAACGCGTGTCTTGCAAATATGGAATGCATCGGCATGTTAATGTCAGCCTTGGTAAATAGGGTCAGACCGTGCTCTCGCAAAAGTATCGACCTATTCAGCTGGACTTTAAGTTAATACTTCCTGATAGAGCCGGTACTGTTCACCTCCTATCGCCTGAAAGGGCTTGAAGGATACCTTTCCGGCTTCTGTGGCAACTTCCCAATCGAGCGATCCAGAGGCTAACTGCCGGGCACTCAACAGGCTCGCGCGAGTGATTGGCATTGCCGGCGGCCTAACACTAAAGAGCGTCAACGATCCGCGTTGCAATGCCATAAGATTAGGATGCTGCGGATCAACAGCCAGCAGTGTAAGCGGAATATCAAATTCAAGCGCGATGCGATCACCACTCTTCCAGATTCGTGTAACCCTGGCGAAGCGCCCTGGCGTGAGATCGGCATTTTCGCGCTTGCCATTGATGCTCAAAGTAGTTTTGGTTCCCGCCCATGCAGGAATTCGTAAACTCAGAGCAAAGGTCGTTTCGCGGTCCGTCTTCAACTCTAACTCGGTGTGCGCGGCGTGCGGATATTCGGTACGCTGTGTAAGAGAAAGTTTCGCGCCATGCTGACGCCAGTTAAGGCGCGAGGGAACATAAAGGTTGACATAGATTCCGTCCGCGTCGTGGAAGTACGAACTGATGCCATAGTCGGCCGTGATCTGCGGAAAGGTTCCCGAGCAGCATGGCCACTTATCGCGGTGATAGGTCTTAGCGGCAAGCATGTTGTAGTCGGAGTAATAAAAGCTGCTGCCATCTTCCTTCAAAGGCTTGGCTCCGAGGATGGTGTTGTAAAGCACTTGTTCCATGCTGTCGCCATAGCGGCTATCCCCGGTAACGGCGAGCAGATAGCGCCCAATTTTGAAGTGCCCGTATGCGCCGCAGGGGGTTTCGAAACTGGCATGAGACTTTGCAAGGCTCGCGCCGATTGCACCGCTCCCAGGAACGCGGAATTGCTCATCCGGGCCCCATCCTCCAGTTGCAAAGCTCTGCGCCCGGACAAAATCGAAGCCGTTTTGCGCGGCGCGCAAGTGTTTCGGATTGCCCAGAACAAGATAGGACTGCATCGCGGAACTGAATGCGTTCAGGTGACTATAAGCGTGCTGTCCCGGCAAAACATTCTCTCCGCGAGAGAGCGGATCAAAATAGAGATCGTCTTCAATGAACCGCGCAGCTAATTCGCGATAGCGCGGGTTACCGCTCAGCCGGTAAGCCAGAAAGAGATTCTCCGGCAGCGTATAAGATTCATCCCAGCAATAGGCTTCGTCCTTGTGTGGTCGGGCGTATTGCTCTTCGCGAGATAGCGCCTTCTCAGGGAGATGCGGCACGGCGGCTTCTGTGGCGGCGGCATGCACGGCAAGGGCCTGGTTATCGCCAGCAAAACGGTATGCATCAATCAAGCCGCAACTGGTCTTGTCATAAGTGTAAGCGGGTAAGTGGTAGTTATCGTAGAAGCTGGACGATATGGTAGGTGCAAACTGTTGAACAAGCCGCTGCACCTTCGCCTGTGTAGGCTTTGAGCCTGTGACTGCATAGGCGCGCGCCAGGCCGGAGAGATATTGGCCAAAGCTATGACCGGGAATGAAGCCGTGAAAACTGCCGCGCCCATCAAAGGCAGGATCGATGTCGTACCATCCGCCCATATCCTCGCCGGGGGCTTTCATACCCGCAAGCTGGCGAAATGGCTTGAGGAGCCGGTCTTCGTCGAGGCGGAGGAAGAACTCATGATTGGTGTCGAACTGCTGGCGCATGGGGCCCTCCAGAAGCTCAATCTGACTATAGTTGAAAGTGCTGATCGCTGGAGTGATGGCAATCGAAGGCGTTGCAGATGCATCTGCAGAGGCAGCGTATGCCAACAAAGGCTTGTGAGCAAGGATGGCGCCGGTTGCCGCTGCCCCAACGGAAAGAAAGCCTCTTCGAGTAAATCTTTTCATCAACTTTTCCACCACTTCTGCTCACCAATCATATCACTGGCAACGTTGAAGATTGCTTAGTACCAGTGGAGCGGCTGTTTCTGGTGCTGCTTCACTGCCCAGGAGGAAGCATGAGCCACCCAAAGTGGATTCCCCTCTTCCAAAACCCAAAGCTTGCGTAATTCGCGCCACGCAGTCGGATACTCCCGCCAATTTACTTTCGGTGAATTCCGGAACTCGGCGGAGCCGAAGTATGAAGCACTACAAACCTAGTTGAGCCAAACCGTGTGAACAAGGTACAGGTGTACTATGTGTGCATCTCGCCTTCCCGACTGTCGATCAACCCGCCCGCACTCAGAAAACTCAGACAAATACATAAAAGGTCACTGCTGTTCGAAATAGCCGAAAGCATCTTTGACAGATATTGAACTGACAGGACACGCGCCTCCTATTCTGTTCTTTGACGAAGAAGGTTGATCCGATCCGAGTCACACATGGAGCTGTCCACAGTCCAAGATAGTGTTCTGCATTTGTGGTCACAGCGGCCAATCAAGAGTTGTGTCGTCGATGCGGCGCGGCTTAGCTGCGATTGCAAAGGTGGAATCGAACGCTGCTATGATGTGCGGAAGTGAAAAGATACCCGCGTGAGAAACAGCCGGAGCCGCGAAACATTCGCGCCTCCGGCCTGATTCTTGGCGTTTACTTTTCACCATCTCCGATCGTGATCAACGGGTGCAAGTGCAATTCCCCGGAACACTTCACGAGCCTGGGCGCGTCGAATCGTCGTGAAGTGGCCCAAACGATTGTCCCCAGTAGGCAGAATTGTGTCGCTTACGCGATCGGTAACCTTCACCAGCTTGTTCGGATCAGCTCCCGTATCGCCATTGGCGCTGATTGTCGACGTGATCGCAAAAATGGTAACTGTTCCATCAAAGTTATGGCGGCCTGCGATGTTGCGGCATCCGCCTGTAGCGGGATTGAGCGCTGCTGGATAGAACGAGATGCTATACGGCACGCCGATATTCAATCCATCCTGCAGAATGTATTGCAGCACCCACGTACCGTTGATCAGACGCCACTTTTGCAGTCCGGCAGTGGCTAGCGATTGCGAGTCAGCCACATTTCCATTCACTGCGGGCGTCACCAGTGTTCCGTCGCCTTCGTCACAAACGTAAAGAGTATTGGCGTCGGCGAACCAGATCCCGAAGGGAAACGCAGTGGATGTGCTCGCAGCCGTATTGGGAAATCCTGGCAAAATTGTGATGGGCACAGTTGCAAGGTCCGTAGCGGAACCGGTCGGCAACATACCCGCGCTGCCCACTTGATACACGGTGTTGATGCCATTGCCGCCGCTGCCCTTGGTTACATAAAGCGTGTTATTGAAAATGGTCAAGCCGCGGAAGTTGGTGTCCTTGCCAGGCTTGTCCGTTCCGAATTCCAAACGCCCAATCATGTCGATGTTCGGCGGAGTCGGCGGAGTTACACCTGGGTAAAGTAGTTCAGCCCCCGTCGCATTGGCCAGATCGATTCCATCAAAGGTTGTCGACACTTGCTTCTTTGATAGGTCGCCGGAGTTATCGTTTCCAACCATGTAATACAAGTCATTGCCGCCCTTTATTGCCGCGCGGCCGTTATCTCCGCTATACGCATTTCCATCGGTGAAGCTGATGTGACCATCTCCATCCACTTCTGCAACGGCACGGTAGTATGCCGCAGGCACAATCGGATCGCTCTCAAACGTAGTGATCACTGGATTCGTTGGATCGCAGACGCCTGGCGTATTCGATGCGGATGTGTCCAGCAGGTTTGGTCTTGTGGGAGAAATTGTAGTACCTCCACAACCCACGCCGCCACGATAGCCCATGAAGGTGATGGACCGCCCGTCAATCGAGCGGTTCAGCGCCATTTCCGATTTTGAACTGAAGCTGGTCACAATCTCTTCGGTTGGGATCGGCAGAGTTCCAAGCAACCAGCCATCCATCGTAATGTTATCCAGAAAGATAGGTGAAGTTACACCGAAACTGCCGTCGGAATTGGCGTTATTCCATACGTTGTGAGTGTCGAAGAGGTTTGGATATTCGCCGTTGTCGGTTGCGATGCCGCAGGGCACCGTCACTGGCGTCGTGCCGCCTGTGGTCACCGGTACTTCGACCGTCAATCCGGTCAAGCCGCCCTGGCAGCCCAGCGGCAACGTCTCGCCGATCATAACTGTCGAGGCCGCTCCCACATACAAGCTGCGACTAAGCACCAGACTATCTGATTGGAATTCAAATCGTTGCGGATGGCCACTTTGATAGTCATCCTGGGCTACCAACGCTGCCGGCAATACGAACGTAGCGGCAAGGAGAAGAGCGACCGTGATCAGGGAAGTTTTCATGGGTGTTCCTCCGAGTCATAAACTTACATAACTCGTTGACGCAAAGGTGAAAAACATGTGAAAGATTTGTGAATGGCAGGTTAAGAAATCTGGATCTCGTGCTTCCCGAAAACGTCCGAACCGCGCCCCTTAACGATTTCTTCACCGACAATTTACACCAGCGCAAAATTCAGTTTATGCCGGGCTGTTATTCCATAGTTGAGCTTCCCGCTGCCGGTCTGCCATCTGCTCTCGCAGTAGCTGAAATGCGCCGGCGTAAACCGTTCTTGCACAAATCTTTCGCTTCAAAAGAGGTACAAAATGCACCCCAGTGAATGGATGAAGACCGCTTGCGCATCGTTGATGATGGCTGCGTTGATTCTGCAGCCCGCCGCCACACTCGCTCAGGACCGCATCGCTGACGAGAATGGCAACGAGAAAAACCTTGTCGAAATCGCGCCGAAGTCCGGCGAAATGGTAGCTCGCCACACGCTTCGCGTTGAAAATTCGCCGTACCTTTCCCATGAGCAGAAACTCGATCTGCTCCGTAAGCACGTCAAGTACGTTTTCGTTCTCTTCCAGGAGAACCGTTCCTTTGACTTCTACTTCGGTACTTATCCAGGAGCCAACGGTCTGTTTTCCAAGTCCGCTGCGGAAACGGCCGGCTTCACTCAACCGATTGTCAATACGGACGGCACGGTCAGCATGATCTCCCCGTTCAAGATTCCTCAGTCGGTCACCGACGTGAACGGCAAAACAGTGCTTCTCTACCCGGAAGACACGGACTCGGTAAATCACGGTCACACGGCCATCGACGCCAAACTGGATTTGAATGTGAACCATGTCGCCCAAAACGATCGCTACGCCTTCATCGAAGAGGGCTTGAGCGGGACGTTAAGCGCCGATGGCACGACTTACACCGGCCCGCTGCCAACGCTGGCGCAAAAGCAAAAAGGTGAATTGGTAGTTAGTCACGTGGACTGCGACACGGCCCCGTTTTTGTGGAACTATGCTGACCGGTTCACGCTCTTCGATAACTTCTTTGACACTGTCATAGGACCTTCGACGCCTAACGCCATCGCCATGATCGCTGGCGAATCGGGTGAAACGCAGTGGATCAAGCATCCAGGCCTTGGAAGCAACGTTAACACCACCAATGCAGCCCTGCCCGTTACCGGCGACCCGCAGCCTTTTTGGGGATCGGCTCTCGATGTCTTCACTCCCCCGAGCCAAAAGCAGCCAACGGAAAGTGGCGCTCCCGGAACAACGAACCCCTCTTCGAATCTAACCTTCGCTACGTTGCCGCTCAGCTTCATGGGAGAGCAAATCGAGACCATCACCGCTAACGATCTTGACCCAGCCTTCGATCTCGTGGATGTGCAGAGCGACATCAAGAAGATCGCGGGCGACCATAACAAGCCGGTCAATTGGGCATGGTACCAGGAGGGATACGATCACGAATCGATCGATCCTACCGCGACGGCCTCCCATACAAGCTACATCGCCCATCACGACGCGCCGCAGTACTTTGGCTATGAGGCCAATAACCCTGTCGAAACTAAGGCTCATCTGAAGGGACTCGGAGACTTTTTTGCGGCAGTTACTGCCCAGGCGCTGCCCACTTCGGGCGGAGTCTTCTACGTTCGCGGCGGGTATGGCAACTTGGATAACCTGCTTCCTCGTTCACCCAGCAAAACGGTTCAAGCTGATTTCGCGGGCAACGACGATCATCCTGGCTACTCCGATGCACAAATCAGCGAAGCTCTTCTCGCTGACGAAATCAATGCCATCGCCACCAGTAAGTACTGGCCGGAAAGCGCCATCATCATCACCTATGATGAGACCGACGGCCTCTACGACCACACTCAGCCGGTCATTCGTTCCTGGGATCCAATGGGAAACGCTCTTGATCAGGGGCCTCGCATTCCAGCTATCGTCATCTCGCCCTTCAGCAAAGTCCACGCCATCTCCCATGAAGCCACTGAGCATGGGTCGATCATCAAGTTTATCGACGAACTCTTCAATCTCACTCCGCTTGCCGATCTCCCCGATGAAGCCGCGGCGCGCGCATTGGGCGAGAAAACCTACACCACTCCCGATGGAACTCCTCAGAAATACTTGGGCCCCTCCGATGCCAAGACTCCGGGCGTTGGCAACCTCTTCACCGCCTTTGACAATGCGCGCTTGCTAGGACTCGCACCAAAACTCGAAGCGTCCTATGCGGAAATTCCAGCCGGGCAGGTCACCAGCCTGCCTCACTTTGGCGCCAACGGTTGCCGCGTTTTAGGAATCGTTCCTACCGACGTGAGCGTACACGGATTGCTTGATCCGGCTCCGGCCGACTTCAATCCTCGTCCCAGTTCCAACCCCGGCCTGCCCACCTCCGGCACTTGGCCGTCGAACTAAAGCTCCACATAACTCACCTTCCCGGCGGCTGGATTCAACCTCCAGCCGCCGCACATATAATTGAGCGTGACTCTAAAGAACTCTCGAAGGAACTAACTCGTATGTGCAGGATTTACATGCTTCTATTGATTTCATTCGCCATTCTGATCGTTGCGGCAACGCCGGCTGAAGCGGGAAATACACTGAATAAAATCAAGGCGGCCGGCTCACTCTCCTGCGGAATCAATACGGAGGAACCTGAGTATTCCACGCAGGACGCCCACGGCAATCACGGCGCCTTCGATTTGGATATTTGCAAGGCAGTGGCTGTGGCAACGCTTGGACCGAACGCCAAATTTACCGTCAAGTCCTATCGAGACGAGCAAGATGCTTTGAACGCGCTCAAGTCCGGCGAGATCGCGCTGCTGGCTACCGGATCGCCCAATTACATCAATACGACTAATGCCGGCTTCGGATTCTCCAGGCCCATCTTCTATGACTATCAGGGATTTCTCGTGAATGACACCATGGGCATTCGATCCCCGAGAGACCTTGCTGGAAAGAAAGTATGCTTCCTGGGCGGTACAGAGATCGAGATACAACTTCAGGGTTACATGAAGCGCGAGAAGATTGATTGGCTACCCTTTTCTTTCCAGGAAGAAGGGGAAATGGAAGCGGCATTCATCACACGTAACTGCGCCGCCATCACCGCTGACATCTCGCAACTAGCTTACGAGAAAATCGCCTTCAAAGGCATGGCAAGAGATTTTAAGATTCTTCCCGATGTCATCGCCAAAGATCCATTGGCCCTCGCATACCGGCTCGACGATCCGCAATGGGCCGCTATCGTCAACTGGACGGTCGAGTCTCTGGTTCAGGCTGAGGAGAGCGGCGTGACGCAGGCGAATGTCACCGCGATGAAGAAGAGCGACGATCCTGTGATCCAGCGTCTGCTCGGTGTTCAGCGCGGCTATGGCCAATATCTTTTACTCGATGATGCCTGGGCTGCACATGTAATTGAGGCGGTCGGTAATTACGGCGAGATATTCGAGCGCAATCTCGGGGCATCTTCGGCAATAAAATTGCCCCGTGGTCCGAACAGCCTTTGGACACAAGGTGGCTTGATCTACGCGCTTCCCATTCGTTAACTCACACCGTCTTATGTTTGATTGATGACTGTACAGGCACCCACGGCAACTGCGTTGCGAATGAAAGCAGCGCGAGTCGCGCGTCCAACCGGACACTGAATTCGGGCATTGGCGAAGAGGTTGGGCAGGTTATGGATGTTCTATAGTTGCTGAAACCAAAGCTCCGTGCCCCATCCATGCGACTTTTTCCTGTCGCATGGGTAGGATGCCACGACAGTTGGTTATAGCACCTTTGGAACTGCTTTAGGCTCTCTCAGAAGATGGTTACTTTTTGGCCTTGCATGAGTGTAGATAAGCAAGTAGATCCTTGATCTCCGCGCTCTGCAAGTCCTCCCCGAAGGGCGGCATCAGTTTGCCGCCATCGACAATCTGTGTTCGCATGCTGGATGTTTTCATTCGTCTTCCGATGCCGGAAAGGTCGGGCCCCTTATGACCGCCGGAACCGCGGATGCTATGGCAATGGGCGCATCCGGACGCGGAAAAAACCGCAGCGCCACGGTCACGTTGCGCGCGTGACGATGCGGAGCCAGTAGATGTGCAAAAAACAAATACTACAAAGACGGCCGGACATAACTTCATTGAGCACTCGCTTCTTCGCCAGACGAGTGCTGCGCCGTCAGGTTGCTATGCAAGTGCCAGGGAACGCTTTCAGAAGTAATCTCCGGGTGCTTGCGCAGAAATTCCAAAGCATAAGTACTTGCGGTAGGGTCGTCCTTTTGGTCGGCGAAGGAAGCAGCCTCGCGCGTTGCCTGCTCCTTCATGCCAAGCCGCCGATAGACAATAGAGAGAATGTAATGCGCTGCCAAGTCATCGGGGTCGATCGATTGCAATGTTTCGTATTCGGTGCGCGCCTCATCATACTTATGCTGCTGATAAAGAGAGAAGCCGAGTTCGCGGTGCGCGTCGCGAGATCTGGGAAACTTCTCGGTCACTTCGCGCAGATCGCTTACTGCGGCATCCAGATGTCCTTGCGTGCGCTCCACCAAAGCTAGATAATAGAGCGCGCGCGCATTGTGCGGGGCAAGCTTAAGAGATTTCTCCAAGCTGTCCCGCGCTGTGTCATAACGTTCCCATTGAATATTCGCGATCGCTACATTAGTGAATGCGTCTGCATAGTCCGGGCGCAGTTGCGCTACTCGCTCGAATGCGCGCGCACTGTCCGCATACTGCTGCGCATCCAGTAGGCCGATGCCGTAATTGTTCCAGCGCATCCATTCCTTGTTGTCTTGTGGATCAGGTGCCGAAGCTAGATTCGAGCCCAGCGCCAAAGTTCGTGTTTGCGCTGCAATCTCAACCACCGGCATCTCGTAATGCCTGCCTAAGCCAAAGTCGATGAAGTGCTGATTAAAGCGGCGATAGTTAATCTTGGCGGTGACACTAATCGGCCCTATAGCGTTCGCCGGTACATTAAACTCATAACGAACAATTTGCGAGCGGCCCGATTGTATGGTGTTGTTGTAGGCAACCACCCTCGTATCCCATACCTGGTGCAGATCGTTCAACCCGCCTTTTTTGTTCACTAGCCGATTGGTGAAGCTATGCGCGTGAGGGTCGAGCGCGCCGCTCGGCAGCAACGCGCCGGAATGCATCAGTGTGCGGCCCGTTGCGTCCTTGGCCTCAAACTCCACCCAGCTCTCATAGAAATCACGCTGTTCTGGCACAAAGCTGTGGGCAATGCCTTTGTTCTGAAGTACGATCGAGACCTTAAGGTCATCGCCAGGTGTAATCTCAAATGGATGACTCCCAAGCGGCGCAATAATATTGCCTCCATTGCGCTCAATCCCAAAAATATCCACATTGAAAACTCCGTTACGCAGAAAGGCGATCGTCTTCTCCATCTGTGTATCGTATCCGTAATACTTTGACAAAACTGTATTGGCTCCAAGCCAGCGATGAGACGCCAGTTTGCCGTCCTTGGCTCCATAGTCGGGTAACTGAATCTCTTCGGACTTCATGTGGCAAGTCTGGCAAGTTGAGACCTGATCTTTCACATAGAATGGGAGCGGGCTTTGTTTTGCAAAAGAAGATAACTGCCATTCGTCGTAGAGAAAGATAGCACGCTGCCACTTATAGTCATTCAATATTCTTGGAAGCGCGGCCTTGTGACATCCAGCGCAAAAGTCGCTCGTGCGATAGAAGTCCTTCATTACAGCCTTGGAGTGCCGGTCAAGGTGAGCCAGAATCTCTTTGTCGGTGACCGGTCCATAAATGGGCTTGCCGTCGGCATCGACCAAAACAGCCGGCTGACCGAGCACATAGCTACCGGTGCCGCGTGTATCAACCTTTTGAATTGAATGACACACTGAACAAGTTATGCCATCCTCGTCAAATTTGCGATCGATGAGAGATCCTCTGGTCAGCGCACCGGAAACCAGCGCGATGGGGTTATGGCAGCCTTCGCAGTGGCGGGTGTACTCGATTCCTTTTTCATACTTGAGCAGGTTAGTGTTCTTGATATACCACGGCGCGCGAAACGAGTTAGCGTGCGCGGTCTGGCGCCATTCTGCGTGCGCTTCCTTGTGACAATGTCCGCAATACTCCGCCGTCGGAAAGCTTTTGGGAGTTATGAACGCCCCTGTTTCCGTCGTGGCATCTGAGGGAAGAAAGGGCCTATCCGTGCCGAAGCGAAGGTTATAGTGCTCGCTGGCAACTGGGGGAGAGGCCGGCCGTTGCGGAGTAGTTGTATCTGCACTGATTGCATAGGCCGGCTCAGCCGTTCGTATCATCAAACTGCAGGCGATTGCGGAGGCAACCAGAATTCCGCTAATCACACCAAGTGCGTGGCGGGAAAAGAATGCAGCCTTTAATGCGGCGGCGAGACTATTAATCTTCATTGGCTTTGACCTCTTGTGTTACCTGGAGAAGAACTCTTCGTCCCAAAGATGAAGTTGGAACCTTGCATGACGCGTGTCAGGGCTTCATTCCCTCGCCTTCCCTAAGGGTCACGATGCGATCAATCTGTGGTGCGGAGAAATGTTCAGTCGAGCCGCCAGGCCAATGCACCTCAATTGCGTCGATTGTCGTTGCATCGCCCAGCCCAAAGTGCACTCGCGGATCGCTTGTGGAGGCATAACTTCCCCCCGAGATAACATCGCCTCGCTGGCGCATATTGTTCGCAGTAAGGAACACGGTCGCTCCGACAGCATCGCGCGGACTCTTTCGTCCGCCGATTAGTTTGAACTCAACCCAATGATGCTGGTCGGTCGATACGTTGCGCAGCAGTGCAGGAACGCCGTCCATGACATTGATAACTACATCGAGCTTGCCGTCGTTGAACAGATCACCTACCGCCAGGCCGCGACCCACATATGTCTGTGCCAGGCCCGTTCCCTCAACTGCCGGCATCAGATCGAACTTCTTGCCACCGATATTGTGAAAAAGAAGCGGCCGCTCCGCGAAGCTGGTTCCCCAAGGCTCCTTATCCACGATTGGATAGACGTGTCCGTTGGCAATAATCAAATCCTTCCAGCCGTCATTGTCGTAGTCGAAAAATGCGTCGCCCCAACCGAGAAACGGAACCGTCGGTTCGGCAACCCCCAACTGATAACTGATGTCAGTGAAGTTGGCGTCCCCATCATTGCGATAGAGCGGATCGTAATCGTCGCTGAAGGTAGTATTGAAAAGATCAATCAGGCCATTGTTCAGGTAGTCTCCAACCGCGATGCCCATCGTTGCGGTTTCACGGCCGTTTTCATTGAGAGCAAAGCCAGAGGCATAACTGATATCTTCAAAGGTTCCATCGCCTTTATTGAGATATAGGTAATTCGGAGTTGAGTCATTGCCTACCAGAAGGTCCGGTTTGCCATTGCCGGCTAGACTAACGAAGACCGAAGTAAGACCATAATATCCACTCTTGTCGGCCACGCCCGCCCTCTCGCTAACATCCGTAAACGTCCCATCGCCATTGTTATGGAATAGGTGATCCGGTTCGCCTTTCAGTCCTCGCGGACCACATAGGACGTTCTCGCCGCGAAACTGGCAGAAGCTATAAGCAACGCCGTTGCCGCCCGACACAGGTGGGTTCGCCATGTCATAGTGAACATAGCCAGGAACAAAAAGGTCCAGTCTGCCATCGCCGTCATAGTCTCCCCATGTGGCGCCCGTCGACCAGTTACCCAGAGATACCCCTGCTTTATCGGCCACATCGGTGAACGTTCCATCGTGATTATTATGGTAGAGCCGATTCTTGCCGAAGTTAGTTACGTAGATATCAGGCCAGCCGTCGTTGTCATAGTCCGCAATGGCCACGCCGACGCCCCATCGGTCATTGGTCACGCCCGCCTTTTCAGCTACATTCGTAAAGGTGCCGTCATGATTGTTGTGAAAGAGAGCGGCCTTGGGGGGAGTCATCTTGCCGGCCACGGCGTCATAAGTTGAACCGTTCACGAGATAGATATCCAGCCATCCATCATTGTCATAGTCAAGCAGTCCCACGCCCGAGCCATTGGCCTCAATAATGAATTTCTTTTCCTGCGTGCCCATCACATGTTTCCATGTCGTCAGTCCAGCCTGCTTGGCAATGTCCTTGAAGAGAATCGGGCCATCTTTCACGAATCCACCGGCGGTAATTGGTCGATGTTCATTGTCAAGCACCGCCGCGTGAGCGCCTCCAGTGTTGACTCCGCCAACGGCTGGAGCTTGTCCTCCTTCGCGGGGTTTGTCGGACTGCGTATCGGAGGAATGCGAGTCTGGTGTGGTGGACTGCGCAGGCAATAACTGAGAACCGGCAGCCAGGGCGGTACTTATCAATATCGCGGCGATCTCGCAAATTGATCTTCGTTGTACAAAAACTTGCACTCCATGCCTCCGTGGGGAACAAACAATGAATTCGGGTACGGAGAGGCAGGGAATTTTGGGGAATTGATGGGAACCTGCGGCCTCCGCAGTTGACTCCCGTATACGATATAGGATCAGGGGGAAATCACAACTCATCCAAAAGGTGGAGAGTAAGTCTGATGCAATGGATTGGCCCCTTGCAGATCTTTTTGCCGATTCAGGTATATGTTTCCAGACAGGTCCTTTAATAAATAAATTGTCAGCCTCGTCCTGCCCCCTATGACCAAAGCGCCCAGTCGCCGCGCGAAAGAACCCACACTGCAAGCAGCAGATTGCTAGTTGCGTGCGCGACGACCGCATCGCCGATGCGTTCTCGCCATCTCACTAAGGCCGCGTAGGCAAATCCTGCAACCATGCCAGCAATCCAGTGCTGGCCATAAAGCAGTCCAAAAGCAACCGATGAAACGACAACCGAAAGAGACGTCAAGGAGGAAAATGGAACCCGATCGAATTCTCGATCGATGAGTCGCCGCGCCAAAAAACCACGAAAGGCCAACTCGTCCGCAATCGGTACAGTGATCGCTGCGGCGGCAATGCGAAATGCAATCCAAGTGAGGCGGGCCGGCATCGAGAGCGCTGTCAGCGATGCGCCCAACGAACTTGGCGACGAATGTCGTGTCCACCAAAGCGGGACAATCCAAACTAAAAATACTGCAGCGCCTGTCAATGGCGCCGTCCAGCCGAAACGCCAGTTAAGCTTCCTAAGTTCTCCCCGATAAGCCCAGAGAGCAACAGTTGCAGCCACAAAGCGCAACGGATAAAGCCACTCGAAACTTCCCGATCCTGCCTTGGAAACAAAGGACGCCGCAAGGATTGCAAGGAATGGAATCAGATAGGCGCGCGCTGCAGGCGACTCACCCAATTCATCGCTAGGTCGCACCGTAGCGCCAACCTCGTCTTTAACCCCACCCTGCGCCAGATTCTCGCTTGTGCCGGCGGTCTCAGAGGCGGTTCTTTGCACCCAGGAGAGCTTTCGAGTAGCCATCGAAAAGCCGAACGCTACGCTCGTGAAGGCAATCCAGCCGGCTTGTGAATGGAAGCCAACCATGGCAACGTCCGGAGCTCCAGCGCTGCCAATCATGATTAACGAGCATATTCTGAAAATGTTCAGCACCCACACGCTGACGAGCGCGCAGGGAATCAGTAGCAATGCCTGCGGAAAACGGCTCTCTCTCCGGAAGTAAGCAAGCCAGACAATCGTGAAGACTAGCACCAGTCCAAGCCCTTCAATTCCCGAGCATTCTTTTGCGACGATGACCGCAAAACTCGACGTTCCAACCCTGAAGCGAATTGGATCCACAAATGACGTGGGCATGAAGATATGAAGCACCGCCCCCACCGATTGAAAGGTAATGGTCTGCAAAAAGCGGCCAAACCCGCTGCTCGATGCATCCCAGAACGACTGAATCGGAGATCGCAAAAACCCTGCAAATACTCCAGCAACGGACGCAAAGAACCAGGAAGGACTAGTCGAGCGAAGAATCGCGATCCACCATTGCAAAGAAAGACAGGCCAGCGCCAAAAGCAGAATTCCCAGCAGAAGCAATACGCGCGCCGCAAGTTGCCAGGCAGCGGAATCGAGCTGCGGAACAAGCCCATGAAACGCCGCGAAGTTGCCAAGCCACACAGCGCCAACGCAGAAAAAATGCGCGATAAATAACCAAAGATTGAAAGGCAGGTTCTGTCGAAAACTCTTGAGTTGGGAGTACCCGAGGCCGAGGAACACAGCGTACGCAACAATGCCGCAAACGGCCAGAGGACCAAGAAGCGCCGATGAGTGCGGAATAGCTGAAATCAACAGCGAGTCAAACGTCAAAACCGCCGGAAATATATAGAGCCGCCCAAGGAGACAGTGTGGAAAATATAAACGTGTTCCCGACTGGGAGAAAACTCTCCCAGTCAGGAAGACACGGTTGAGGTATACGTTCAGAACTCCCTCCGCTTACTTGCTGCGTCGTGCTCTAAGGACTGTCAGACCTCCAGCAAGAAGCGAGAATCCGCCAATTGCCAGGGCCGGATCGACCTCGGGAGCTACCGGGTCCGAGTCAGAGGCATGCTTTTCAAACCGCCAGGAATCTTTTGGCTGAACGTCATGTCTGTAACTCGGCCAAGCATGCGCTGCTGTACTTGCTCCCAGTGAGAGAACCAAGGTGAGAATCGCGTACTTAGCGTTTTTCTTCATCTTCCTCCTCTGTTTCTTGGTAACCGTGCGAGAAAACCATGCACCAAGTCTTCGTATCCTAGAGGAGAATGATTGTTATAGCTGAGCAGAATCGCTCAGGAGCCTACTTGCATTTGCGAGTTCTCGAGGCTATCCGGCGTCCAGCAAAAAGCGAGGATTCGCTCATCGCTAAGGCTGCATTGACCTCGAAGCTAGAGGGCCCTGATCTACTTGTCTTGAAGACCACAATTAGTCCTATGACTAGACGTCATATCTGTGGTCCGATCAAATATGGGCTTCTGCGCTTGCTCGGGAGATAACCAAGGTGGGAATCGCCTGGTTAGCGATTTCCCTCATTTTTCTTCTCCAGGTGCTTGGTATTCATGCGGAAGAGAATCCTGTACCAAGTAGTTCCACTCTAGAGGAGAGTAATGATTGTGGCTGAGCATAAATGCTCAGTACCTATTTGCTCTTGCGACTTCTCAAAGCTGTCAGACCGCCTGCAAGAAGCGTGATTCCGCCGATTGCAAGGCTTGGATCAATCTCTGGAGCTACAGGGTCCGGATCACTTTTAGGTGACTCATGCTTATAACGGTCATGGTCGCTGAACCATCCGCCGTCCTTGGCATGGGCCGCCACGCTTGCCGCCAACATGAGAACCAAAGCAAGTGACACATACTTCATTTTCATTTCGTTCCTCCGATTTGTGGTTGTGTTAAAGAAATGGCCTGCATTGGAGAAACCCGTCGCGAGTGCTTGACTGCCGCAGCTTATTGGATGGATGCCTCGTTCACAGACCAGAAGCTTCGATCGCGAAGCCCTAATAGTGGGTTAGTTGCCCAGGTGAAAGAAGGAGTTGCTCAATCCATATTCCTCCGGGCAAGCCAATCCTGTTATGCGGCAACTAAAACGGCGCAACCAGTGAAGGCTGCGCCGCTCTTGTTGTTCCCTTGGGGAGCCGGTCTCCGGTCCCATTCATGTAACTCGCTTTAGAAAATATTCCAAAGCGATTGGTTATACACCGCGTGGTGGAACTGCACTTCGGAGGCCTTGACGATCGTTCCCAACTCACGCGGGGAACGGTTGGCAACCGCCTGCTTCAATTCGGCGTAACGGCCTTGCACGTCCTTACCCAGAATCTTCGAAATCCATGCCGAAGATTCAAAGTCCGCGATTGCCTTCTGAATGTTGTCCGGCAAATAGCGGCCGCCGGCGCGCAGGTTCTGAGCCTTCGAAATCTCTCCGTCCAGACCGGTCTTGAAGATCCCGTAAAGCGCCAGGTAGGGGTTGGCATCCGGGGCCACGGCGCGCACTTCAGTGCGCATCGAGCGATGATTGCCGATCGGCACGCGCACCATGGCGCCGCGATCGGTGGCCGAGGCGCGAATCTGGTTCGGCGCTTCGAAGTGCGGATCGAGACGGCGATATGCGTTTACGCTCGAGTTGAAGATCAGGCAAAGGTCCAACGCGCTGGTCAGAATCCGGTCCATGAAGTTCCAGCCGAAGGTGGCAAGCTGCTCTTCGCCCTTTTCGTCCCAGAAAAGATTCGTCTTGCCTTTGGAGACTGAAACGTTGGTGTGCATGCCGCTGCCATTCACGCCGACCACCGGCTTGGGCAGATAGCTGGCCGTGTACCCCATGTTGTTGGCGATCTGGCGCGTCAGCAGTTTGTACAGCTGAATCTGGTCTGCGGCGCCCACTGCCTCGGCATAGCTGTAGTTGATTTCGTACTGGCTGGGCGCCACTTCCGGGTGATCCTTTTCGTTCTGGAAGCCCATGGCGCGCTGCACTTCAGCTGAAGTGTCGATGAACTGACGCAGCGGATCAAGCGGCAGTGAGTGATAGTAGCCGCCCGAGGAAATAAAGTCGAACTTGCCGGTCAGGTGATAGTTTTGCTCTGCGTCCTTGCCGGCGAAGAGGAAGCCCTCGATCTCGGTGGCCGCGTTCAGCGTATACCCGTTGGCCTTGTGCTGTTCATCCGCATAGGCCTTCAGTACGCCGCGCATGTCGCCGGAGTAAGTGGTTCCGTCCTTGTCGATGACGTTGCCGAATACCAGCACCTTGCCGGTGCCGAAGACGTCCGCGGGCACCCAGTAAAACGCGCCCCAGTCGATGCCCAACCGCAGATCGCTCTCTTTCTGTGCCGTAAAGCCGCGAATCGAAGAGCCGTCAAACGTCAGGTTCTCGTAAGATCCGAGCAGGAATTTCTTGTCGTAGTCGAGTAGATGAAGGCGGCCCTCGAGGTCCGAGAACAGCACGGTTACAGCCTTGATCCGCTTCTCGTCGGTCAGGTACTTCAACCGCTTCTCGCGTATCTCGTGTGCCGCAACGCGATTGGCGCGGTCGGCCTTGGCTTGCAGGTTGAGTTCTTCCAACTCCTCATACGAGAGAGCTAGAAAATTGCGGTAGTCAGTTGACATGGTTCTCCTTTTTGACACAACGATATAAGGTTGAAGGCTTTCGTATAGATTATAGAGTCCATACATAAGGAATTCGTGAGGATTCCGTCACGAATCGGTGGAAAAATAGGGCGCGCCTCCGCCATGCCCCCCCCGGATAGCCTCGCAAGGGTGATTTTTCCCGCCGCCGATTGCAATTCCGTGCAGATACTCCATCAGCCGCGTCCGCACACTCCGCAGCCAGGAACCCATCCGCGCTGCGGGGAAGTGGAACGCAAAATACGCATTCCACCCCGCACGCTTAAGTTTACGGTGAGAGTCGGCCAGGCTTACGCGTATGCCGGCTCAAGCATCGGGACACTGTTGATCGTCTTCAAAATGCGCGAAACAATCTGGTACGGATCACCCTCCGAGTTGGGACGGCGATCTTCAAGATAGCCTCTGTAGCCGTTTTTGATGAAGTTGACAGGCAACCGCACCGATGCGCCACGGTCAGACAAACCATAGCTGAATTTGTCAATGGATTGCGTTTCATGCAGACCGGTCAAGCGCAGATGGTTGTCCGGGCCATACACGGCGATGTGCTCGGGAATGTATTGCTGAAACGCCGCCATGAGGGATTCCAGATACTCCTTGCCTCCCACTTCGCGAATGTACTTGGTCGAGAAGTTGCAATGCATTCCCGATCCGTTCCAGTCACCCTTCAGCGGCTTGCAATGCAATACCATGTCTACTTCATACTTCTCGCAAAGACGCATCATCAAATAGCGAGCCATCCACGTATCGTCCGCGGCTTTGGCTGAGCCTTTGGCAAAAATCTGGAACTCCCACTGGCCCTTCGCGACTTCCGCGTTGATGCCTTCGTGATTGATGCCCGCCGCAAGACACAAATCCCAGTGTTCCTCAACAATCGTGCGGGCCAGGCTCCCCATATTCTTGTAGCCAACCCCGCAGTAGTATGGGCCCTGCGGAGTCAGAGGAAAGCCATCTTTCGGCCACCCCAGTGGCACCCCGTCCTTATAAAGGAAATACTCCTGCTCAAGACCAACCCACAGGTCAGGGTCGTCCTCGATCGTCGCTCGCATGTTGGTGCTGTGCGGCGTCCCATCGGGGTGCATGACTTCGCTTAGAACCAGATACGCGTCTTTCCTCGTTGCGTCAGGATAGAGTGCAACCGGCTTGAGCACGCAGTCAGACTTGCTGCCCTCGGCTTGCATCGTGGAGCTGCCGTCAAATCCCCACAACGGTATGTCGGCGAGTGTCGGCGGCTTGTCAAATGACTTGAGTAGTCCTTTGCCGCGCAGGTCGGGGACGGGTTTTTTCCCGTCGAGCCAGATGTATTCCAGTTTGTACTTTGCCATGGGTCTCCTTTTCGGATGCTGGGAAAGTTTGACAACATTCCCCATAATTGTCGGTGTCTCCGCATAAGGAACCCGTGAAAATCAGCATTCCATCGACGGCAAAATAATGGTTGCCGGGTGCCCCATCCTCGCCGCGTCTTTGTTTTTGCGGCTAGGGTGGGATACCGCTTGGATGTTGGGCACGGGCTCAGACATCCAGAATCCGCTCAAAAACACCTGCGAGAATAAGAGAAGGCAAGCGCGGAATGTCTCTTTCCGCTGGGCCTATCTTCAGCTTCGCCTTCTCTCCGCCGCAAAGAATGAGGCACCTGCTAAAATTCTTTCAAGATTCGCCGCACGCAAGGCCTGTCTATGAAATGGTAAGTAACCACTTTTCGCTGAGGTCCTTCCCCGTCGGTTCCGTCTTTGGCGCCCTGCGCTCGCGTGACGCCGGTCCGAGGGTACTGCTGTTCATTCTTGAGTCTGCGCTGGGCATTGTGGCCGTGATTCTTGTCGCCGCTTTTGCCCACTGGTCCGGATGGCTGCTTCCAGTAGCCCTATTGCTCTACCTGCTGATCGTGGTGCCCACCGCACTGCTTTGCGGATTCTGGCAAGCAGTCATCGTCTCGTTGTCCGTCGTCTTCGTACATGGCTACTTCACCACCCACCGATCACAAGCCAATCTGGCAGTCGATCCCGCCAACTCGGTCACGCTGCTGGTCTTTGTGCTGGTGGCGCTGGTCGTCAGTCGGCTTTCCGCCCGCGTCAACGACCATGCCCGCGAGGCCGAGTCCTGGGGCGGACAAATGCGCGACCTCTATGAATTGACCCGCAGGACACTCGAATTGAATCTTCATGTTGAGCCGGGCCCGCAGTTGGCCGAGCTGCTTCATGAAATCTTTGCCCTCGAGGCCGTCGCGGTCTTCGACGCCGACCTGCACGATGTCTACCAGGCAGGCTATTGGAGCGTCGACCCGCGCGAAATGGCCCAGAATGTCTACTACTTCGGAAGCTCGGACGACGATCCCGCAACCGGCCTGGGGCGTCGCGTCGTCCGGCTGGGCTCTGTGCCGGTCGGCAGTCTGGTGGTGCGCGGAGACACCAGCCCGCTCACCAACAACGCCATCGCCTCCTTGATCGCCATTACCTTTGACCGCTATCGCGCCTTTGCCAACGAGAGCCGCATCGAGACTGAACGACGCACCGAGCAGCTTCGCGCCACCGTCCTCGACAGTCTCGCCCACGCCTACAAAACGCCTCTCACGGCCATCCGCGCCGCCTCCACCGGACTCGGTGAAATGCGCCACCTCTCCCCCGGACAAGCGGATCTCGTTGCCCTCATCGATGAGCAGACCAGCCTGCTCGGCGACCTCACCACGCGCCTGCTCACCACCGCTCGTCTCGATGCCGGCGAAATCAAGATTCATGCCACCCAGGTTGGCGTCGCGCCCCTCATTGAAGAGGTCGTGATCAGCCTCAAAGACCGCCTGGCAAGCATGAAAGTCGTCATCGATATCCCCGATGACGGACTCGTTCTGCCCTGCGATCGTCAGTTGATGGTCATGCTGCTCACCCAGTACGTTGACAACGCCTGCAAGTACTCCATCTTCGGCTCTCCCATCACCATTCGCGTTGTATCGGCCAAAGCTGAAGTCATCTTCTCGGTGCATAGTTACAGTCCGATGATTCCCATGGCCGATCGTGAACGCATCTTCAACCGCTATTATCGTTCCAGCACCCAATCCAACCGCACGTCTGGCACCGGTATCGGCCTTTCGGTTGCCAAGCGTGTGGCCCAGATCCATCACGGTTATGTTTGGGTCACAAGCGATGAGCACGAGGGAACCACATTCTTTGCGGCGATCCCGGCCTCAGCGCGAAAGGAGTCTGCCTGATGAACCAGCATGTCATTCGCATTCTTGTGGTTGATGATGAATCGGCCATCCGCAGGGCCTTGCGTCCACCGCTCATGGAACTCGGCTTTCAAGTGATGGAAGCCTCGCGCGGCGAAGAAGCCCTGCAGACACTGCGCGCGAGCCAATTCGACGCCGTACTGCTCGATGTGAATATGCCCGGCATCGGCGGCATTGAAACCCTCCGCCGCATCCGCTCCTTTGCACCACGTTTGCCGATCCTCATGCTCACGGTTCGCGACCAGGAAGAAGAGAAGGTCGAGGCGCTCGAGCTCGGCGCGGACGACTATGTCACCAAGCCCTTCAGCACGCGCGAGCTGATCGCTCGCATTCGCACCGCGGTCCGCCGCGTCCGCACCCCAGCCCGCTCTGAAGACTCACCCATCGAGATTGGCGAACTGCGACTCGAGCCGGTCAAGCGCACCGTCACCAAGCGCGGCCTGCCCGTGCATCTCACCCGCAAAGAGTTCGATATTCTCCACTGCCTCATGAGCCGTGCCGGCCGCGTCATTACCTACGCCAGGCTGCTCACCGCCGTCTGGGGCGCAGACTGCCGCGAAGAGGTCGAGTACCTGCGCACCTTCGTCCGCCAGTTGCGCAAAAAAATCGAGGACGATCCCGCCAATCCCGTTTATCTTTTGACAGATGTATATGTGGGCTATCGCTTCGCCGACGCGCAGACATTCGCCGAAGAGGAAGCCGAAGTGGCAATACCGCAAAGCGTGCCGGAAGACGCGCCTTAGAGATCATCCGCAAACTGTGGCGCTGGGCAGGCCCGCTCACCGATCCAGCCACCGCCAGAACTTCGCAAATAGGTAAGCTGTGCCCCATTCATCGCGGCTTTATCGCGATGAGTGGGCCGCCTGCTAATGATTCCGGCGCTTCGCTGACGCGCATACATTCGCCGAAGAAGAAGCCGAAGTGGCAATACTGCAAAGCGTGCCGGAAGACGCGCCTTAGAGATCATCCGCAAACCGTGGCGCTGGGCAGGTCCTCACCGATCCAGCCACCGCCAGAACTTCGCAATTAGGTAAGCTGTGCCCCATTCATCGCGGCTTTATCGCGATGAGTGGGCCGTCTGCTAATGATTCCGGGATTGGAACGAGAGTATACCGGATCCCGAAGGGATAGACCACCAAACTTTGTTCTCAAATCTTGAGCCGCTTGCAAAATTCAAAGAGGAACGCAAGAAGCGTCAGGGCGCGACTTTAGTCGTGCCGTAAGAGCTTTGAAATGAGCGGGTGCCCCCGGTCTCGATTTTGAGACCGGGGATTTTGGAACGTTGGCAGGCCGGGAGCGGTAGGCCCGGGTGTTCTGGGTCCCGAAGGGATAGACCACCAAGCTTTATTCTCAAATCTTGAGCCGCTTGCAAAATTCAAAGAGGAACGCAAGAAGCGTCAGGGCACGACTTTAGTCGTGCAGTAAGTGCTTTGAAGTGAGTGGCTTCAGCCCCTGCGGAGATTGTCTACTGTGATTGGCAATTCCGAGAGACAATTTTGCAAGTGGCTCTCTTGCTGTTAATTATCTGGAATAAGTTCTACGCGAAGCATTTTCGGGACGCCCCAGCTCCCGATTCTGGGAACCTGACAAACCACGAATCTCATGCGAGCGAGAAGCGAGCTGCTGGCCCCACCGCAGGTGGCCGGGTGCCCCCGGTCTCGATTTTGAGACCGGGGATTTTGGAACGTTGGCAGGCCGGGAGCGGTAGGCCCGGGTGTTCTGGGTCCCAGAGGATAGACCACCAAACTTTATTCTCAAATCTTGAGCTGCTTGCAAAATTCAAAGAGGAACGCAAGAAGCGTCAGGGCACGACTTTAGTCGTGCCGTAAGTGCTTTGAAGTGAGTGGCTTCAGCCCCTGCGGAGATTGTCTACTGTGATTGGCAATTCCGAGAGACAATTTTGCAAGTGGCTCTCTTGCTGTTAATTATCTGGAATAAGTTCTACGCGAAGCATTTTCGGGACGCCCCAGCTCCCGATTCTGGGAACCTGACAAACCACGAATCTCATGCGATCGAGAAGCGAGCCGCTGGCCCCACCGCAGGTGGCTGCTGGCCCCACCGCAGGTGGCTACTCGTCGTAGTGCAACAGGCTGAAGACATCGTAATCTGGAAAGCGGTTGCGGCCCTTCAGAAAATCCAGTTCGACAGCAAACGCCAGCCCGGCAATATTACCGCCAAGCTCCTTCACCAGCTTCACCGTGGCCTCCATCGTGCCGCCTGTGGCCAGCAGATCGTCCACCAGCACCACCCGCTGGCCGGGCTGAATCGCATCGAGGTGAATCTCCAAAGTATCCGACCCATACTCCAGGTCATAGGTAACCCGCGCCACGGGGGCGGGCAATTTCCGCGGCTTGCGCACCGGCACAAAGCCCGCGTTGAGCCGATAGGCCAGGGCAGGCCCGAAAATGAATCCCCGCGCCTCAATGCCCAGCACCAGGTCGATCTTCTCCGCCAGATAATGCGCCGCCATGGCGTCAATCATCTTGGCAAAGCCGGTCTTGTCCTTGAGCAGCGTGGTGATGTCATAAAACAGAATCCCAGGCTTCGGAAAATCAGGCACCGTGCGCACCAGTGCCTTCAGGGCTTCCACGTTAATAGGCTTGATGCTTTCAGGCATAAAATCAGGTTCCTCGATGTCAGCTAAGATTGGCCGGTTTGGTTCAATTATAAGGGACGAGCTTTTAGCAGCTAGCTTTGCCCCACCGCGCGTGCCAGGTGATTGCAGATCATTACTGCCTGTTGTTGCACAATGGAAGAAGCGTGAAGAGCCGGCTTTCGCTGATTCTTGTCCCACGTTACGGGAAAACCCCTTCGACCCCCACCCCCCCTACCCTGCCGCAGCATTCTTTTTGGGTTTAATCTGTATGTAACTACCATAAAATCAATATGTTAACTTTTTTGATAAGGAATTAAATGCCAACGAAAACCCCGGATTTCGGCCATGATTTGGCCCAAAACGTCTCGTATTTGTCTGTTTTTTGGCAGAATTAAGCGGTTTCACACATCGGGTTGCACGGCGGCGGCGCATCTGTAAAACTCACTAACGATGGTTCTTCACTTTCTGATTCAGGGGCGCGTGCAGGGCGTTGGCTTCCGCTGGTTTGTGCAGCGGGAAGCTGGCCAACTTGATCTGCGCGGTTGGGTCCGCAACACCGAAGAGGGCGAGGTCGAAGTGGTGGCTTCAGGCTCGGCTGAAGATCTGGCCGAGTTGAGGGCCAGCCTGCGCCGTGGACCGCGCGGCAGTCGCGTGGATCGGCTCATCGAGCACCACATGGACGACAAAGAGGCTGACGAGCTGAGTTCATTCAGGATTGATGGGGCGTGGTAGAAAAGCAGCTTCCAGCTCTTCGCCTTTAGCTGACGGCTAGGGTGAGATCGTCGTCACGCGATACACTGGATTTCACCATGGTTTTTGTCCTCGACAACTACGATTCCTTCACCTACAACCTTGTCCAGTATCTCGGCGAACTGGGCGCGAAGGTTGAGGTCTATCGCAACGACGAGCTGACCGTCGAAGAAGTCGAGGCGCTTCATCCCGACCGCATTCTGCTCTCGCCCGGCCCGTGCACGCCGTCCGATGCCGGAATCCTGGTCCCGCTCATCCGCCACATGGCCGGCAAAGCGCCCATTCTTGGCGTCTGCCTGGGCCATCAGGCCATCGGCGAGGCCTTCGGCGGCCAGGTCATCCGCGCCAGCCACCTGATGCACGGCAAGACCAGCCCGGTCGAGCACGATGGCAAGGGCATCTTTGCCTCGCTCAACTCGCCACTCACATGCACCCGCTACCATTCGCTGATCGTTGCTGAAGAATCGCTGCCCGCCGAATTGATGGTCACCGCCCGCACGCCAGGAAACACTGGCGGCTCGGTCATCATGGGTCTGCGCCATCGCACGCTGCCCATCGAAGGCGTGCAGTTTCACCCGGAGAGCGTTTTGACCGAGGGCGGCCACCAGATGATCCGCAACTTTTTGGAGATGTAAGTCGCCATCAGCAGGCGAGAAGAATGTAGCGACTATGCAACCAACCGCAAATCGAATTGCCGAGATGAAGGACACGGGCTTTAGCTCGCATATCAACCACGCAATATTGAAGCGGGCGTTAGCCCCTGAGGGAATTCTTTCGGTTGTTCTCCTCCTGATGCTCGCCGCGCCGATCCTCCACGCGCAAAATGCTCCCATCGTGCAAGCCGGACCCATAGCCATCGTCCCGCTCGACAGCAAAAACCCTGACAGCGCCGCAGTCACCGGAGCCCTTGAAGTCTCGCATGGCAAGGCCATCATTGTAGCCAGCGGGTCGATCACATCCGGCAGCCAGACCACTGAAGTCATCCTGCCTCATCGCGGCGTGTTGCGCGTCTGCGCCTCCACCACCGTTAAGCTGGCCGCCGACGCCAGCGTTCCCGCCGGAGAAACGCCCGGCCTGATGATGGCCATGGATCACGGCGCAGTCGAGGCCAGCTTCGCCACCGGCCGCAACTCCGACATCCTGCTGACGCCAGATTTCCGCATCCTCATCGGCGGTCCCGGCGCGGCAGATGTCAAGGTGCGCCTCGGCCAGCATGGAGATACGTGCGTGGATAACTCTTTGGTTCCCAGCAGCGAGTCTTCGTTGCCGGCCTCGATGGCCGCGGTTAACTCACCCTATGTGTTGGTGACCAGCGTCTTTGATGGCAGCGATTACCGCGTGCAATCCGGCCAGCGCGTGATGTTTGAGCATGGCAACCTGCGTGAGGTCGTGGACAACGAAAAGGAACCTTGCGGCTGCCCGCCAACTACGCCCAAGGGCAATGAGTTTCCGCTGGCCCAAAGTGAAGGGCTAGCGCCTCTGCCCAAGCCCAAGCCAAGCGCGGCGAATCCGCGCGGCGTGCCCGCTCCCATTGAGCCTCTGGTGTACCCGAGCGCCGACCACGCCGCTCAGTCCGCCGCGGAGGCTCAATCCGTCGCGGAAGCGCTCACTGCCGCCGCAGTTGAGGCCGCACCCGCGGCAGGGGCAGAGCCGCCGGCAGACAACTCCAAAGCCAAGAAGAAGCCCGGTGTCTTCCACAAAGTAGGCCATTTCTTCCACCGCATCTTCGGCGCGGAGTAAGCAGCCACACTCCGGTCATCACTGCGGAGCGTCGGTGATGAGTCGCATCGTCGATCCGAAACGGTGATATTCAGAGAAGCTCACCTCGTTGATGCTGAGGATCGTCTTCTCGTTCATGCTTCCACTCCTCCCGGTTCCTCCCAGATAGCTCCGAGCCAACATGATTGCGATGCTATGAACCGGCAAGATGAAGTTCTTGCCGCCGATCTCTACGGGGCCGTATTCTACCGACATGCCGACGCGCTTAATCGGGTCGGAGGCCTTCAGCTCGGTGTCCATGGTAATCCGCAAGATGGCTCCGGTCGCTGGATCGAGATAGACATTCCCGTGGTAACCGGGCGTTCCTCTGTACGAATCGGTGTTACTGGCCAGCTCCGTCCCTGCCGCAAAGCCAAAGGCCAGGGCGCCAGACGCTGGGTTCTGCACACAACAGAAATCGACCGAGTAGTGTGAGGCCGCTTGTGGCACCGCGTAATGAAAAACAGCAACCTGGCCTGATGCAGTTTGTTCCCAATGGCTCCATGTCACCTTGCCCTTGGACGTGTCCACCAGGATCGTTGCCAGTATCGGACCAAACTCGCCCTTCGAAGTGTACCCTGTAAATCCCGATGAAGATGACTCAAGTGTGGGCTTGGATGCTGCGACCTCTTCTCCATCGCGATAGGCTATTTGCTGGCTGAATGTTTGCGTTAAATGCAGATCGAGGTACGGGCCTAATCCGTTGGTGATCGACATCAGCGGGCTGTCATCATACCTTTGCGTGAGCCGCGTCGCCAGAAAATTTGGCATATGCCGCAAAGTCACTCCCACATAATTTGTTGCACCATTCCACATGGATCGCTGCTCAGCGGCTGTCGGGGGGGCCCGGTCGGGCAACTCGCTGGCCGGAGGCTCAAGAAACACTGAAAGGTCGGCCAATAATTTCAGGGCCAAGAGAGTCTTCGGCCCGGGCTTCAACTCTGCCGTGATTCGGGCATATGTATGCTCGGTCAGTTGCTCCGTCAGCTCAAGTTTGCCGAGTTGCTCCGCCGTGTAGCCATCGCTCTTGTCGGCGGCCCGCTGCGCTGCCAGTGTTTGCTGCAACTGCTCGACTGTCACACGCTGCGTCGCCATACAGGGAAGCGCGAGTGCTGCTAACATCGCCGGAACAATCAATCTCACCGGACATTTCATTGCAGCCTCCGTTCAGCAGTCTACATCTCCCGAGCCCGCTCAATCGCCCGAATCACCGCCGAAGCCTTGTTGATCGCCTCCTGGTGCTCCAGTTCCGGCACAGAATCGGCCACAATCCCCGCGCCGGACTGCACGTAGCCCTTGCCGCCGACAGCCAGCATCGATCGAATCGCAATGCACGAATCGAGATTGCCGCTGAAATCCGCGTAGAGCACCGCGCCGCCATAGGTCCCGCGCCGCGCCGGCTCCAGCTCCTCGATAATCTCCATCGCCCGCACCTTGGGAGCGCCGCTCAGCGTGCCCGCAGGGAAGCAGGCCCGCAGGGCATCCACAGCGGTCAGTTCCGGCTTGAGTTTGCCCTCGATGCTGCTCACAATATGCATCACATGCGAATAGCGTTCGACGAACATCAGCCGGTCCACCTTCACCGAGCCAAATTCGCTCACGCGGCCCACGTCGTTGCGGCCCAGGTCCACCAGCATCACGTGCTCGGCGCGCTCCTTCTCGTCGTGAATCATCTCGTCGCCCAGCGCCTGATCTTCTTCCTCGGTCGCCCCGCGCGGCCGGGTTCCGGCAATCGGCCGATACTCCACGTTGCCCTGATGCACGCGCACCAGCAGCTCTGGCGACGACCCAGCCAACTCAACCGTCTGCGACCGCTTCGACTTCTTTGTGTCCTCCGGCCGTCCGCCCAGAACACCCTCCGGATCAAAGCGCAGGAAAAACATATACGGGCTGGGGTTCACCGTGCGCAGAGCGCGATAGACCTGAAAGCTATCCGCCTCCGGCTCCACGTCAAAGCGCTGCGACAGGACGGCCTGAAAAATATCGCCCGCCGCAATGTACTCCTTGGTGCGGCGAATGGCGGTCAGAAAATCTTTTTTCTCGGTGCGGTGTTTCACCTTGAGCTTGCCCATGCCGTGCGGCGAGGCAATCTTGGGCAGCGGCTGCAAGAGCCGTTTTTCCAGCTTGTCGAGCCGCTCCACTGCCTTGTAGTAGGTTGCTCCGGGCGAGGCGGCTGCCTTGCCGCGCGTCACGTCGGCGGTTACCACCAGCCAAATCTCTTTGCGCACATGGTCGAACGCCAACACCTCATCGAAGAAGAGCAGGCAGGCGTCAGGAACGCCCAGTTCGTCCTTGGCCAACTCCGGCAGCCGCTCAATCTGGCGCACCGCATCGTAGGAGAAAAAGCCCACCGCTCCGGCGGTAAACGGCGGCAGACCGGGCAGCCGCGCAGGCTTGTGTCCGGCGAGTGCGCGGCGCAACACGGCAAAAATATCGCCGTCGATCTGGACCACCTTCTTGCCTTCCGTAATGGTGATTTCGCTGCCCCGCGCCACAATCCGCTTGAATGGCGCCAGGCCAATGAAGGTGTAGCGGCCCACCTGCTCGCCGTTCTCAACCGACTCCAGCATGAAACACTCCCGCTCTGGCCACGCCGCGCGCAGAAAGGCCGAGACCGGCGTTTCGAGGTCGGCTGAAAGCGTGCGACAGACGGGAACAAGCGTATGCTCTTTGGCGAGCGCAAGAAACTCTTTACGGCCAGGCTGGACGGATTGCGCAGAGGTTTTCACAGACTTAGTGTAATTGCTGGCCTCGCCGCGCGGCTGCGAGCCTCGGGGTATGGACGACCGGCGAAGCCAGGTCACAAGAATTTTTGGCGAGACCCTTTGCATGAAGCTTGCATCCAATGAGCTATGGTCCAGAACCGTCGGTGAGGCTCATGCGGCCAATCCAAATTCCTCAGGAGACCTTTTCTCCCCATGAACCCTGTGTCGAGCAGTCTGACTTGCATCTATCTCCCTGCCCGTAAACGCCGGTCCTCGCGCATCCTTCACACCTGCCGGTTTTTCGCCGCAAGCGCGGCCTTGGTTTGTGGAATCGCAGTGTTTGCCGCAGGCCAATCGCCAGTGCCGTCTGATCCAAAAGGAAAGCCAGCCAAACCCGTCCCGCCTGACGTGATCGTGTTCGCCAACGGAGACCAGTTGACGGGTAAATTTCTGCGCTCGGCCGGCGGCAACGCTGTATTTCACAGCGACGTTGCTGGAGATGTTACGGTGAGCTGGGACAAGGTCAAAGAGATTCACTCGGCGTCCAAATTTGTTGTCCTGCAAAAGGGATTTCAGCCGGGGCGCAAGGCGTTGCCCGAGCACTTGCCAGAAGGCAGCCTGACCGTCGAAAACAAGCAGATTGAGCTATCACCCACCGAGGGCGTTCCGATGCAGCAGATCCCGCTGGCAAACGTGGATTACGTGATCGACCAGCCCACGTTTGATAGGGAACTGCATCAGATCCCGGGGCTCCTCTCCTCGTGGACGGGAAGTGCGACCGCCGGCGCAACCCTTGTGGAAGCGACCCAGAACACGGAAACATTCAACGGAGGCTTTGCTCTTGTCCGTGTAACGCCGCCGGTGGGCTGGCTCAGCCCGAGCAACCGCACCCTGCTCGGTTTGCAGGGTTCCTATGGAAAAATCACGGAGCCCGGTACGCCGACCGAAAAGACCGCAATTTACCACGCGTATGCCGAGCGCGACCAATACTTTTCTCCGCGTTTTTATGGGCTCGGCCAAGTGGCGTTCGACCACAACTTCTCGCAGAGCCTCGACCTGCAGCAAATTTACGGGGGCGGCCTCGGCTGGACAATCGTCAAGCAGCCAAAGCAAACCCTCGACCTCAAAGCCACCCTGCAATATGAGCGGCAAAGTTTTCTGAACGCGATCTCGGGCGAAAACCAGGACCTGATCGGTTCTACTTTTGCGGCCAGTTATGTGCGCAAGCTGCCCAAAGGCATGGTCTTCAATCAAGTGCTGGAATATCTGCCCGCGTGGAACAATATGCACGCCTACTCCGCCAATGAGACAGACTCGCTCAACCTGCCGGTTTATAAGCGCCTGAGCTTATCGCTGGGAACGGTTGATACTTACATCAACAATCCACCGGTGACCACTCCTCCAACCAAGGCAAATTCCTTCCAATTCATCTTTGGGGCAGCCTACACGCTGCCTCCGCCCGGTTAGGTTAGACGGCTAATTCTTTTGACCGCTTGTTTTTTTACAAACTCCATGCACCAACCTGTCATTCTGAGCGGAGGACAGCGGAGTCGAAGAACCTGCTTCTTGCCTTTTCTGCCGGTGGGGAGCCACCAATCTCAAAAGTGCGAAATCACGCAGTGAGACAACTAAGGCGATAAAGATTTACTCGCGACGCGCGCAAGGCATTAACACCCGAACTGTCATCCAGCCGATGAACGTGCCCAGAACCGTTCCGGCGATCACATCTCCCACCCAGTGGAAGTTGGTTACGACAACCGCAACGGACAGCAATCCGACAATCAATGTCCCAGGCACCCGCCAGCGCGGCTGAAGAATCCAAAGTGCCGATACGATCGCAGCAGAGATCGCCGCCGTTCCCGAGGGGAACGATTGCCAGTGCGGAGCGCTATCTAGTGGGCGGAATCCATAGATGTGATTCTGAATAAATACTGGATCGGGACACGCGCGGCCAAAGATGCGTTTTAAGACAAAGCTGGCCACAGTCGCCCACACAGCGGCCCAAGCGCAGAGCAGAGGCGTTCGCGTCCACGATGGAAGCAAGTGGCCAGACGTGGCCCAAATCCAGCATCCGAACACGAAGAGCAACGCAATCGCGACAGTAAGATCAAGGGGAGCAAGCGCTCGATCTATCCAGGCCCATGCCGTCGCGTGTCGCAGATATTGGTCGAAGAATTCAGCCGCTGGGCGATCGACGTATTCGATGCACACCACCACTATGATCGCCGCGACCGCGAACGCGAGAAGCCAGTTTCTCGTTGCTGTTTTGCCGCTCATGTTCCGCCCGTATTTAGCCAACTACCAAATTAGCAGGTTCGTATGGTTACTCTTGCCGGCTCGGCGACGGAGAAATCACCCTCTCGTCTATTATTTGAGAAGCAGTGCGTTTCCGCGAACCTTCGTCGGAAGGGCAGACCACTGGAATTGGAGAGATGAATGGAATCGATATCCCTAGAGCAGGAAATCAACCCCTGGGAAGCCCAGGAAGCTCGATTTGACTTTGCGGCGCGCAAGCTCAACCTCGAAGACGGTTTGTGGAAGATGCTGCGCATGCCGGGGCGCGAAATCATCGTGCACTTTCCCGTCACCATGGATAACGGCAAGATCGAGATGTTCACCGGCTTCCGCGTTCAGCACTCGATTGCCCGCGGTCCGGGCAAGGGCGGCGTTCGCTACTCGCCCGAGGTGACTCTGGACGAAGTGCGCGCCCTGGCCAGTTGGATGACCTGGAAGTGCGCGGTCGTCAATATTCCCTTCGGCGGAGCCAAGGGCGGCGTCATCTGCGATCCCAAAAAAATGAGCCAGGGCGAACTCGAGCGCATGACCCGCCGCTACACCTCCGAGATCATTGACTCCATCGGCCCTGAGAAGGACGTTCTGGCGCCGGACATGAACACCAACGAGCAAACCATGGCCTGGATCATGGACACTTACTCCATGCACGTGGGCCACACGGTTACCAGCGTGGTCACCGGCAAGCCCTTGAATATTGGCGGATCGCACGGCCGGGTTGAGGCCACTGGGCGCGGTGTGCAGGTCATTTGCGACGAGAGCATGCGCTATCTGCAAATGCCCATCGACGGCTGCCGTGTGATTATCCAGGGCTTCGGCAATGTGGGGTCGAATGCGGCTCGCCTGATGATGGAGCGCGGCTACAAAATTGTTGGCGTCGCCGAGCAGGATGGCGGCCTGGCCAACCCCAACGGCATCGATATTCACCAGTTGCTGGAGTATAAGCGCCGCAACAATACAACCCTGGGCTTCCGTGGCGCAGAGGCCACGCCCAGTGAAGAGTTGCTCGTTTCAGAGTGCGAGATTCTTATTCCCGCGGCCACGGAGAATGTGATCACCAGCCGCAACGCCGATCAGATTCAAGCCAAGGTAATCGTCGAAGGCGCCAACGGCCCCACCACAGCCGTGGCCGACGATATCCTCGCCGAGAAACGCATCTTCATCATGCCCGATATTCTGGCCAATGCCGGCGGCGTGACAGCTAGTTATTTTGAGTGGGTGCAAGATCGCCAAGGCTACTTCTGGAAGGAAGCCATCGTCAACGAGCAAATGGAGACCATTCTGCACGACAGCTTCGACGATGTCGTGCGCTACGCCGAGGCGCATAACGTCAACAACCGCATCGCCGCATACATGCTGGCCATCGACCGTGTGGCCATCACCATGCGCCAGCGCGGCATCTACGCATAGCCACCTGCGGTGGGGCCAACTATTGGCTATTTGCTTGCATCGATAATCATTGAACCAATCAACTGGGGATAATGATCGAAGCGGGATGGGCTTTAAGCTCATCCCGTTTTTTATTGTGCGCAAGCCGCAACTATTCTTGAGGGTTGCTGGTCTTACTGTGTAAAGAGTCAGGAATCGCCGAGGGAAAATCATGAAAATTGGTCTCATCGCATTGCTCTTTGCCGCATCCGCATGGGCTCAGGATCCCGCTGCCATCGCCAGCGCAGCCTGTGGTCGCGAGAATGTAACATTCAAAGTGGAACTGGACGAAAGCCGACATATTCCGGCGCAGCCTGCGCCGGGCAAAGCTCTAGTTTATGTGATCCACGACGCCGGTACATCGTCGCTCTTTGCCTATCCAACCACAAAGCTCGGGGTGGATGGCAAATGGGTGGGCGCCAACCACGGTAACTCCTATCTCGTCTTCCCCGTTGAGCCGGGAGAGCATCATCTGTGCACGACCTTGCAATCCTCAATCATCGAAGACCGCGAAGAGTTGGCGCATTTCACGGCTGAAGCTGGAAAGGTCTATTACTTCCGCACTCGGCTCGTTTTGTCCCGAAGCGTGGACTTACTGGAGTTACAGCCGGTCGACAGCGATCAAGGCAAGTTTCTCGTCGCCGTCTATCCGCTGAGTATCTCGACGCCGAAGAAATAGGCATGCCCGCGATCACCAACCCGTTTGGCTCATCCGCTTGAGGATGATCGCGCTATAGCTGTTCATGCGCTCGGGCCGTCGCTTCAGCGGAGCCGGCAAAACCGCGGCGAGTCGTGCGGCTTGTTCCCGCCCAATATTCCGGGCCGCGGCTTTGTCATAGGTTCGACACGCTGACTCCGCGCCATAAATACCAGGGCCCCATTCGACCACGTTGAGATAGAGTTCCAGAATGCGCTGCTTGCCAAGTACGAATTCCGCCACCGGAACCAATGTGGTCTCCGCGCCCTTGCGAATGAAAGAGCGGCTCGTTCCAAAGAACAGGTTCTTGACGAGTTGCTGCGTAATGGTAGACGCCCCGCGCATGCGTTCGCCTTCCATATCTTCTTTGGCATCGATTTCGATGGCGTGCCAATCGAAGCCGTGGTGCTGGTAGAAGCGCGCGTCTTCCGCCGAGATGACAGCGTGCTGCAGATTCGGCGAAATTTGACTGAGCGGAATGAATTTGTAGCGTTCGTGATACGGCGTGCGATGTATCCACGACTGTAAGCGTCGCTCCATGTGCACCGCGGTTGTTGGTGGGTCGATCCACCGTGCGGCCACAAGCATTAGCGCGGCAAGCAGCCAAAGAAGCACTACGCCGACGGCAAGCCATTGAATAAAGGATCGGAGCAAACTCTTCCAAAGCGGGGTCTCAGCGGGAACGGGAGGGATGTAAGTTGTTGTAGTCACACTTTAGAATAATGGTCCGAGCTGGGTTGTTGCTTTTAGCTTCATGGAGCGCGCGAACGCGGAGAAGGGAAGTAATCTCTCTGGAGGCCGTGCTCCGGCCTCCAGAGATAAAAGCGACAAGCCCAGATGTGTTCATTTCAAGCGCATGTCGCAACTGTTTCACCCATACGCAATGCCCCTACGGGATGATCACTACGTTCATGCTCCAGGGAGCAAGAGTTAAGACCAGCGGCAAGGTAGGCGAACTGATCGTGGTGGTTGTTGGCGCAGCCCAAGTGCTTGTCCCCGATGGGTCCGGGAAAACACCCGTCGGCGAACCCGACAAGTTGTAGATGGCTTCGGTGTAGGATATTTCGGTGACGGTCGAAGCCGTTGTCTGCGCCGACAGCGCAATCGAAACCGTCTTGCTAGTGGTTTCGTTGCGGTTGAACACCATCAACGCCGTGCCGCCGCTATGTGTCGCGGCATACGCAACCACATCCGTCGTATCGCCGGATACGCTCGCAGTCAGAACGCTTTCGCCAGTGACGGCCAGGTTGCTGAAGAGGTCGAACGCAACCGCCGTCGGAGACATGGTGCCAATGGCGCCCCAAGTCGGGGCAATGCTGCCCGTGGCACAGGTAGGATCGTTAGGACCATCGGAGAAAACATTGTAGGCTCCGAAATCCTGCCATCCATAGAGTGAAGCGCTGAGGTTTCCGGCTTGTGCGTTACAATTGCCGAAGCCAATCCACCAGGTCGCGCGCGAAACTCCGTCGTTCATCATCTCGCCCAATTCCTGGCCGGCAAACAAGCCCTGGCTAATCGACCAGCTCTGTTTGCCCGGATCGCTGTAGACCGAACCCATCTCGCCCACATAGATCGGTGTACCTGCGGTGCCCCACTTCGTCAGTTCTGACTTGATGGTGTTGATATCAGTGGTCAGCGCCTGCGCATCCGTCTGCACCAGCGTAGTGTCGTTTTCAGATCCTGGTGCCTGAGGATAGTTGTGATACTCGACGAAGTCATACGAGCCCTTCGCATTGGCGAGTACCGTATTGTCCCATCCGCCGCTAGCGTTATCCGCATCTACGACCACGCCGACCAGCGTATTTGGAGAGGACGCCTTGATCAACTTATAGTAGCCGCTGGTTCCAATGACCGCGGCAGCATACGTCGCGGCGTTGTTTGCCGGGGAGTGCAGGTCTTCCTCCCATGTACTTCCATAAACTTCGTTGCCTACGGTCATATGGCTTACCGTGATGCCGTCCGTAAGCGCGGCAGCGGCCCATGCAGCAGCCTCGCTTGGCGCTCCGCCTCCGGTGCACGCTGCGTTGGTGCCGTAGTTTGCCGTCAATGCCACATCGAGCCCAGCCGGAATCGCAATGTCATTGACAAAATTCACGAACACGTCGTCGGCAAGCGGCTGACCCGCACTCGTCCCAAACGGAGCAACGTCGCAATTGGTATTGGTCTGCCAATGATACAAATCAGACCACGATCCACCCGGCCAGCGCACCGCCTTGATGCCAGCGGCCTTGAATGCGTCGACAATGGCTGTTTTATTGGTGACGATGTCGTACCACGCAGGCAAGTTCATTCCCAGAAGCATATCGCTAATGGCCACGCCGGTACCCGCCTGGTTCACCGTCACCGTGGCATTCGCCGTTACGGGGGCAGTAATCGTGATTGGGAATGTGATGGACTTGGTGACTGTACCGGAGGTTGCCGTGATTGTTATGGTAGACGTTCCAACTGGGGCCGAGCTGCTGGCCGTGAAGGTCAGAACGCTGGTCGTTTCGGTTGGATTCGTGCCGAACCCGACAGTTACACCGGACGGCAGGCCCGATGCCGTGAGAGTTACTTCGCCAGTGGCTCCCGTCAATGTGATCGTGCAAGTTGCGGAGCCGCCTTGTTGTAAAGTTATTCCACTGCCGCACGACACTGACAACGAGAAGCCTGACGTCACAGTAAGCGCAATGCTAGTGGTTGCGGTCAACGTGCCAGAAGTTCCAGTCACGGTTATGGTGCTGGTGGCGGCAACGGCCGTGCTGGCAACTGTGAACGTAATCACGCTCGTCGAAGTTGCGGGGTTGGTGCCGATCACGGCAGTTACGCCAGTCGGCAAGCCCGAGACAGCGAGAGTTACATTGCCGGTAAACGGACTTACATCCGTAATCGTGATGGTATCGGTGCCGCTTGCGCCTTGAGCAATCGACAGAGTAGCTGCCGACGGTTTAAGCGTGAAGCTTCCCGTCGACGAAAGAACCGTAAGTGCGATGGTGGTGGAGGCCGTTGTCGTCCCGGAAGTCCCCGTGATGGTCACTGTGGAGGTTCCAACCGTAGCAGTAGCGCTGGCTGTACAAGTCAGCACGCTCGTCGTCGTTGTCGGGTTCGTGCCGAATGTGCAAGTGACTCCGGAACCCGGGCTTGGGACGGTCAGAGTTACGCTGCCAGTGAATCCGCCAGTATCAGTTACCGTGATGGTATCGGTTGCGGTCTTGCCCTGAGTAATAGAAAGGGCGGCCGAAGAAGCCGAAAGAGTGAAGCCTGGCTTGGCCGTGATAGTCAGTGCGATGGTGGTGGTCGCGGTCAGGCTCCCGGAAGTCCCGGTAATGGTGACCGTAGACGTTCCAACCGTGGCTGCGGCCGTGGCCGTAAATGTCAGCACGCTGGTAGTGGATGTGGGGTTAGTTCCATAGGCAACAGTAACTCCTGTTGGCAAACCAGTGGCAGCCAGAGTTACGCTGCCGGCAAACGGACTCACATCAGTCACCGTAATCGTGTCGGTGCCGCTGGCGCCCTGAGCAATCGACAGAGTAGACGGCGAAGGCTTGAGCGTAAAGCTTCCGGCGGGAGCGCCGCATGTTACGCCGTTGACTGCGAACGACGTGGGTACGGCGTTAGTAGTGCCATTCCAAGTACCGTTGAATCCTATGCCCGAAACGGAGCCGCCGGCAGCGACACTGCCGTTATAAGGCTCGTTATTGACGGTCACGTTTGCGCCGCTCTGGGTTTCAATGCCGTTCCAAAGTTGCGACACTGTCTGCCCGTTGGCGAACGCCCAGGTCAGCGTCCAGCTGGTCCAGGCCGTCGTTCCCGTGTTTTGGATCGTGATCGCTCCGCCAAAGGCGGTCGAATTCTGTGGTGAAATTGTGTAGACAACGTTGCATGCCGCTGCGCCAAAGGCGCTGGGCGCAACAAAGGTTAGCAACAGTGCTGCGAGTACTGCGAAGTACCCGCTCAATCGGCGAGTCAATGACCGCCCATAGGGGGGATTCAACTTCTGGAACATGATTTCTCCTTTACATCACATAGCCACTCACAACACATATATCCTGCGTGCTTTTTGCAACATGATGCCGCTATGAAAGTCGCAACTTGCGCGTCGATCCGATCGTCAATTAACTCGTGGCATCGAATCATGCGAATTGGAAAATGGTACAGAAATGCAGAAAGGAGAAAAGGAAATAAGAATCCGGGTCCGCATAAGGCGTGAAAGAACACGGGCTGTTTGGAACTAATGCCGCACTCTCACTGGGAATGCGGTTTCATAAGACAGATACTTGCACGCAAGGAATCTATCAGACAGTAACCAGAAGCGGCAGCCAAAGCCGTCGGCATGCAGTGCTCACGTCTAAGGCGATACTTCTCGCCAAGCTTGCCTTGTTCAACTACCGAACCTAGCTAAAACGTTTTAGCTGTGACAAGTCAAGTTACTTTAATCTACACTAAGGTAACGTTGCCTTAACTCTCCGCGTTCTCATCGGCCGCTGCTTTTTAACTCGATCAACTTTAGGCTATATAAAAGGATCTACAGCACTTCCCGATCATTCGGCATACGTCTTTACATGTACGCGACCGGAATTGGCAGCCCATTTCGGATTCTATGGGCGTCTTTCCGGACCCGATCCCGCGAAGGTTTCGGCAAAGGACTCGTCTGGCGATGTTGTTGGCCAACCGATCATCACCAAAAACACATCCAGGACAAAGAGGGCAATCGCGATATCGTTGAAAAGTGTCGCAAGCCGTATCGTTGGCAGCAGTTGGTTCGCAGCCCAGAAAAGAAATGCAAACGCCAGCATGATTGCCTTTGCGAGTTCCATGCGCGCAGGACGTCGCGCCAACTGATAGACCATGTATGCGAGCGCGATCATGGCAAGTGGAAACGAAGCAAGAGTGTCATGCGCATTGGCGGGAAATAGTTGCGGAAATGCATCCCAAAAAAACAGCACTCCAACGCTTGCGAGTGTGACTCCGCCAAGAATCACCGGCAAAGCCCTGCTGGTTTTGTTCAGACGACTGTACATAATTCAGTATTAATTATGTTATGAAAAGAATTCATAAGGGTCCCTCAAGCAAAGATCGCGTATTGAAACGCTCGCGCAATTCAACAATCTGCCGGGCGCAGCTCAAGTCCCTTGCGCCAGTTCATTAAATCGATATCCAACGTATGCATCTGTCAACAAATACTGCGGATTACGCGGGTCGTCTTCAATCTTCTTGCGTAGTTGACGAACAAACGTTCGCAGGTATTCCAATTCATTTCCGTACTCTGGTCCCCAGACAGACTTAAGAAGACGCGCGTGCGGAATAGGCTCGCCTGCATGCATCATTAAATAGTGGAGAACCTCAAATTCCTTTGGCGTCAGATGAATCGAGCGCCCACCCTTCAGCACCCGATATTTCACCGGGTCCAGCTCTAGTTGCCCATGGCGAATAGGTGAATCCCGATTGGTATCCTGAGCATTTCTTCTGCGCACTGCCGAGCGCAATCGCGCGGTTAGCTCCCGCACTTGGAACGGCTTGGTGATATAGTCGTCTGCGCCCGCATCCAGCGCCAGCACCTTGTCATCTTCGCTATCCATCACCGTCAACATCAGGATCGGCAGGCGCGCAACCGCACGCCGAATACTTCGGCAGGCTTCCACTCCGCCCATCCCCGGCATATCCACGTCCATCAAAACCGCATCGAACCATGTCATGCGAGCCAGCGATAGTGCTTCCTCGCCGCGAGCAGCTTCAACAACCGTGAACCCCATTCCGGTCAAAGTCACCCGCAATGCCCGTCGCGTGGAACTGTCGTCATCGACCACCAGGATGGTCCCCTGCCCACCACTTGACTGCTCCGTGTTCAATGCGTCCTCCTTGCGTCCACGGGAAGGGATAGATAAAATGTGGTACCTTCCTTCTCATCACTGATCACCCACACATGCCCATGGTGAGCCTCAGCTGCTTTCCTAACTACTGAAAGCCCGATGCCTGTTCCCGGTACAGCATCTTTCGAATCCTTTGAGCGGTAAAAGCGCTCAAATATTCTCTCTCTATCTTCAATCCGAATCATCGATCCGAAGTTATGTACGGAAACAAGAATTGCGGAATGATCCGCTCGCGCACCAATCACAATCGGCGTCCCACTCGTCGAGTACTTCCGTGCATTGTCGATATACTGCGTCAGAATCATTGCCAACAACTCACGATCCGCGCGCACGGTCAATGAAGGATCCTCCATCGCAACCTGAATACTGTTCTTTTCCCCATTCACTGGGTGGCTCGCCAACAACTCTGTCACTAAGTCGAACAAATTCACGTCGGCTGTCTGCAGGCCCACCTGATTTGCCTCAAGCTTGGACGCTTTCAAAAGCTGTGTGCACAGCTTGTTCAACCGCACGGCTTCTCCGTCAATCAGGGTCACTAGATCATGTTGGGGCTCGCTCAATCCTCCCAGTTCAAGCAAACCCGAGCTCGCAGTCTGAACCGCTGTCAGCGGAGTCTTGAACTCATGCGCAAGTGCGTCCATCACCGTCGCCCGCAACTGCTCACCCCTCTTGGTCGTCTCAGCTCTTTCTTCCTTGTCAACCCAACGGTGCCTGTCAATCGCAATTGCGGCAAGAGACGCAAGCGCGTCAACCACTAGCGGACTCAATTTCCCCCGCACCACCAAAGCGCCAACAGGCCCAGATCCCGCTCGCAGAATTCGCTGCCAGGTCTGCGTGCTCGCGTCATCCTGCGAAGCATCGCGCAAATAGCATTCCCTCGCCAGATCCTCTTCGCCCGCGTCCCAATCACCCATCCGGTCCTGGCGACTCAAATTCACGTCAAACAAAGCCACCGCCCTCGCATTGAATATGCGATAAATCAAAACAGCAAGCTGCGCTCCCTGGGGCTGCCGCAAATCCAGCAAAAGCGAACTGCGGCTCAACTCGTACAAGTGCTCCATCTCGGTGCGAAAGATCGCCGCCTCCCTCGCGATCCGCAGTTCTCTGCCGTGCAATCTGCCGATTGCGAGCGCCGTTGCCTCGAATGTTACAAGGGCAACAAATATCCCAGAATTCTCAACTTCAAAACTGAATAGAGGCGGCTCAAAAAAATAGTCAAGCAGGAGTACTGCCGCGACCGAAGTGAATGACGCCTGCCAGAATCCGAATAGGGCCGCTGCAGCCACGACGATCAACAAATAGGCGAGACTGATCGTCAGCAGGTTGATCTGAACTACATACCCCGCATAAGTCATCAGGGCGAGAACGGCGCTAACCGCCACGTACTGCGTCAGTATCCGAAGTCTTTGCTGTAGTTGCGTTGATTTCAAGCCGACTGGATTTGCCATCTGACTTGCACCTTGCTCAATTGGATTTCCAGGCAAGCTTGCTAAAGCTTAACTGGAGTGGCGTGAAGATAATATAAGGAATTCATTTGCAGGATATATAGACAGAGGAGGGAGCGGGTGGGTGGACCCGGCTCCCTTCCGGAAATCGTCAGCCAGATTGCTCGTCCGGCATGATGCGGATGCGTGATGTGTCAGTCAGCGTTCACCGGGGCATTGGTAGTCGCCATCTGATGAAACTTTGCTTCAAGCGTTCCTGCCTCAGATGCCTTGTACATGTAGTACTCGTAAAGATTCCGTGCCGAGTCTACAGGCCGTGGGTATTTCGCCAGGACGCCCGTGACGTTTTGGCTCCGCCGCTCCCACTCCTTCTTCTCTTCTGCGGCCTGGCGGAGATAGTCCGACTGACGCTCGCCGTAGTAACCGGCGAGAATCGCATATTGCGCCGGCGCGTGTGCGTTCATCGCCAGCTCTTTTACTTGCGCCTGCGTGTAATGGGCGCCAGTTTCCGCCGAAGAGGCCGCGCCCTGCGCGCTAGCGGCGCCCGCAAAAGCGAGAGCCAGAATGCATGTTGCAAATAGGTTGCGAGTCATGTTCTTAATACCTCCAATGCTTAAATATTAAAGAGATAACATGAGGGGCGCATGAAGAGAATGATAGGAATGAAGTTGTTTTTTATGCTCTATTTCCGATCAGAATACGCCATCCGAGTCATTCCTAGTAATAGGTCTCTCGCAGCGCCCGCGCATCTCTAACCAAGCCAAGGAATCTGCTCGCTAACTCCCGAATACGATCTTCCTGGCGAAAGTGCAACGCCTCTTTCGGTAGCAATTCTCCGCCTAATCCAATCGCAGTCGCACCGGCCTGAATAAAGTCGAAAGCCGTCAACTGATTCACTCCGCCTGTAGCAAGCAGTGGGATTTGCGGAAGCGGTACCTTGAGAGCGCGCACGTAATTCACGCCGCCTATCTGCCCCGTAGGAAAAATCTTGATAAGGTCCGAACCCGCCTTCCACGCCGCGATGATTTCCGTCGGTGTCAAAGCTCCCGGAAGCACCACGACACTTACCGAGTTTGCATAGGCCACCACCTCGGGAATAAATCCGGGGCTCGTCAAGAACCTCGCGCCGGCTTCTATGCAGTGCTCTGCAGCATCCTCATCAAGCACGGTTCCAGCGCCCACCGCCATATCTGGATATCGTTTCGCAAGGTCGTCGATTACGTCCAGCGCGCCGGGGGTAGTCATTGTGATCTCGACGGCCGGAATCCCCGCCGAGTAAACAGTCTCTGCCGCAAACCGCGCAAGTTCTCGCGAATTCACGCGTACCGAAGGCAGTATCCCAGCCTCCTCGATGCGAGTTCGAACTTCGTGTCTTTTCATTGATTCGACCTCTCCGTACAGCTACCCGAATATTCAACGAGGATCAAGCTTATCGCGGCAGACATATTCATCATTGGATCGCGTCTTTCCCTACGGCAAGATTCATTTGGCCAGCCGCCGTCATGTAGGCGCCGATCAACTGCAGATAGGCAAGCTGAACGACGCGGTAGTCGCTCTGTGCATTGAGAAAGTCCATCAGCGATGCGCCTCCGTGCTCATAGGCAAACGTAACTGTGTCACGCACATAAACTGATTGATCCAGATACTTCGCTTTGTACGGCTTAATCAAAGCAATATTGCTGCGCACCAATTCGTAGGCATCGTCTACGTCGCTGAAGACCTGCGCCCTGGCCGCCTCGGCCGCTTGCTGGCTTTTGTCGATGTCGATCAGCGTTCGCTTTTTCTCGCCTTGGTTCTTGTCAAATATCCGCAGTGGGATGCTGACACTGACGCCAAGTGTCTGGGGGCCATTTGGGTTATTGGTCGATGAGTTATACGTATACCACGTGCCGAAAGTCGGATCGGTCGACCCATTGGAGACGGCGAGTTTGTGATTGGTTTGCGATTGCTCGATTGTCTGGATCGCGGCCCGCAGATCCGGCCTGTTGTCCAATGCAATCTGGTGGTAATCGCCAAGCGGTTGGAGTCCTGGACCCAGATCGAATGGGCCGGTTACATCAAATTGATCGACCGGTGTGCGGTCGTCGAGCAAGAGCAGAAGCTGAATCTTCTGCTGACGCAAATTGACGATTGCCGATTCAATTTCAGACTCGTATTGCACACGCTGAAGCTCAATTCGGGCCAAGTCAATCTTGGCCAGATCGCCGGCCTTGAAGCGAGCGCTGCTGATGTCGATGATCTTGTCGTAGTACTCCAGGTCGGCCTTGGCTAACTCCAGCACGGCCTTGGCCTGAAGAGTCTGCACAAACGCCGAGCGTAGGCCGAAGACCAGGTTGCGTTCCAGGTCGACGTGTTGGGATTCGGTAATCTGTGTGCCTTCTTGAGCGCTCTGCAAACGCAGTTCGCGCTTGTGCTCGCGCTCGTGCAGGTAACTGAAGTTAGGCTGCTCGTACGTGCCCTTGAACGGTTGCCACACCCCATTGTGCGGTGCGATCTGCGTGCCATCCGCCAATATGGTGAACTGCGGATTGGGGCGGAGAAAAGCTGTGATCTCCTCAGCCTTCATCTCCTCCACATTGGCAGCGTCCGCTTTCAACGTAGGGTTGACCGCCTCGAACTTAGCCTTTACCTGATCCCACGTAAGCGCCTGCTGCGCGCTCGCGCAATGAGCAAGAAAAGCAATGCCCAGGACATAACTGCCCATGCTTCGTATAAAAACAAGGTTCAGGTTAGACGGCTTCAATTGACACCTCCGGTTTCGGCAGCTTGTCCCCTTCTCGCGCGACCCACACATAAAGCGTCGGCAAAAGGAAGATGCTCAAGAGCAGGTCGGAGATAAGACCTCCCACGATGACAATGGCAAACGGTCGCTGCGAGTCGGAGCCAATGGCGTGCGACATGGCAGCGGGAAGCAATCCCAAGGTAGCCACCAGCATCGTCATCATGATGGGGCGAAGCCGCAAGACGGCGCCTTCGATCGCAGCGCCTTCCGGAGTGTAACCTCGAGCTCTTAGTTGATTGATATATTCAAGCATGATGACGCCTGTTTGAACCGAAACTCCAAAGAGCGCCAGGAAGCCGACTCCCGACGACACGCTGAAATATGTCCCGGTCACAAGCAATGCAAGCAGGCCGCCAACGCGAGCCATGGCCACGTTCGCGAGAATCAGCAGCGCCCATTTGAAAGAACGAAACATGGTGTAGAGAATGATGAAGATCAAAAAGATCGTCAGCGGCACGATGAGAAGCAGCCTTTCTTCGGCTCGTTTTTCGCTATCGTATTCTCCCGACCATTCAAGGTGATAACCATGCGGTAATTGCACATTCTTCGCGATCTTGTCGATGGATTCCTTGACCGTGGTGCCCAGATCGCGCCCGCGAACTTCAAAGCGGATAGCCAGATAGCGGGAGCCGTCTTCCCGGTAAATGTCGTAGGCATCATCGCGAATTTGGACCTTGGTCAACTGAGCCAGCGAGACGCGTTCTCCCGAAGGAGAAAGCAGTCGAATATTCTGGATAGCCTCTTTGCTATCTCGATATTGTTTCTGATACCGCACAACCACGTTGTAGACTGCTTCTCCCTGCAAGACCTGGCTGACGGGATTACCGCCGATGGCGGTCTGGACGGCATCTTGTATGTCGGCAACATTGATGCCGAAACGCGCAGCCGCCAGACGATCGACAGTTAAATCGACATTCGGCTGGCCCGTATTGCGCTGCACTCCCAAGTCCTTGACCCCGTCAATCTTGCCCATAACATCTTTGATCTCTTCGCCCTTTTCCTCCAGAACATCCAGGTCAGGTCCGTACAACTTGGCGCAAAGTCCGCCTTTGGTGCCAGTCATCGTTTCATCCACGTTATCCTCAATGGGTTGCGAAAAATTCCAGAAAGCCCCTGGTTGTTTCTCCAGTTCGCGATCCATTGCCGCGATCAACTCCTCTTTCTTCTCATGAAAGATGGGGCGCCACTGGTCCTTCGGTTTTAAGTCGACGAAGTATTCCGTGTTGCCAAACCCGCCCGTGTCGGTTCCATCGTCGGGCGCTCCAGATTGCGAAACGACCTTGGTGACCTCGGGAAACGATGCTAAGATATACCGCGATTGCTGGGCGAAGCGCGTGCCTTCCGTCTCGCCTATGCTGTTAGCCATCTCGCCACGCGCCCAAATGGCGCCCTCGTCCAAATGGGGCAGGAATTCCGAGCCAATGATTCCACTGAACGTTAGGAAGAGAGCGCCAGCCAGCGAAGCCGCGCCAACTCCAACCGTGATCCATCGATTTTCAATTGCCCACTTGACCCCGTTCCGGTAACGATTCTTCAGGAATTCCATCACCGGGTTGCGCCATTCCCTGACACCATGCGGAAATAGAATGGCGGCGAGCACTGGCACAATGAAAATAGAGAACACGATGGCGCCGAGTAGCGCAAACGCAACCGTCCAGGCCATCGGCCGGAACAAACGCCCTTCCACTCGTTGAAGCGTGAAGATCGGCATGTACGCGGTGATGATGATGGCGATGGCATAGAAGACCGGCCGCTGAACCTCGTGAGAAGCGTCACGGATCATCTCGACCGGCGTCTTGATGGTCATGGTAATGCGGCCCGCCTCGGGTGAGCCGTTCTTTCGGTGGTGACTCAAATGCCGCATGATGTTTTCCATCATGACAACTGCGCCGTCCACAACCATTCCAAAGTCGAGCGCGCCAAGTGAAATCAAGTTTGCGGGAATATTGCTCAAATTCAAAAAGATTGAGGCGAACAACAGGGAGAATGGAATCGTCACCGCAACGATCAAGGCCCCGCGAACATTACCGAGAAACAGAAGCAGGATGACCGTAACCAGGATCATCCCCTCGCCCAGGTTGTGCAGCACCGTGTGCAACGTGTAATGAAGCAGGTCGCTGCGGTCAAGCATGGGAATGACCTTCACACCATCGGGCAGGATGCGATTGTTCAGCTCTTCCACCTTCTTGTGAATTCCATCGAGCGTGGGGCCCTCTTCGGCTCCCTTGCGCATCAGCACGCCGCCTTGAATCACGTCGGGCTCGTCCACAATCACGCCGTCCGGACGATGATCGGCTCTGGCCATGTGCCCCAGCCGAATTCTCGGGCCCCAGTCCACTTCCGCAACGTCTTTTACGCGAACGGGAGCTCCATGCGCGGTCGTCAACACGGTATTCTCAATATCCTGCACGTCGCGGTAAAGTCCGAGTGCGCGGACGTTCATTTGTTGCAAGCCCTCTTCGACAAAGCTGCCACCTGCGTTCACGTTGTTAATGGCCAGTTGCTGCTCTACCTGGCTGATGCTCAAGCCATAAGAGATCAGCTTATTCGGGTCGACACGCACCTGATATTCGCGCGCCGTGCCGCCGAAGTCGCTCACGTCCACTACGTTCCCAACTTTCCTGAATTCCTTGTAAAGAACCCAGTCTTCAATGCTCCTCAAATTCATCAGGTCATACGCCGGATTCGTGCTCCGGATCGTATACCAATAAATCTGGCCGGTCTGACTCCAGTCCGTACCGATTTGAGGCAACACGCCCGACGGCATATTGACCTGTGTGAGCCGTTCAAGCACCTTCTGGCGGTTCCATTCATTCACCGATTGGTCGTCAAAAATCAACGTGACGAGAGAAAGACCAAAGATCGATTCCGACCGCACTGTCGTCAGATGCGGAATCCCAAACATCTGAATTTCGACGGGAACCGATACTTGCTGCTCCATCTCTTCAGCCGAACGCCCTGACCACTGGCTGATGATTTGCACATAATTGTCGGCGATGTCCGGATAGACCTCGACCGGCATGTTGTGAAACGACACCGCGCCCCAGCCCAGCAATAGCAACCCAATCGCCAGCACCACGTACCGATTATTGAGAGCAAAATCTACGAGCGTGCGAATCATGCTTTCTTCCCCCAGGCCCAGAGTCGAGCGTCATTCATTGTCGATTGCATTTTGCAGATTGATCGCGTTGGTCACGACCTGTTGGCCTGATTTCAACCCGGATAAAACCTCCTGCATCTTGTTCGGCAACTGTTCGCCACTGACTACCTGAATCCGCTTGAACTTCTCCTGCGCGGGGATGAAGACCCAATCGCGGTCATGCAGATGCACAATCGCGGACGACGGCACAGCCGTGTAAGACTGCTTCCCTTTGCCGAACAAAGTGGCCGTGGCGTACATACCCGGCCGCATCATCTCGCCCGGATTCGCCACTTCAACCCGGACCTTCGCCGTGCGGATATTCGGATCAAGAATCGATCCAATGTTACTGATCGTGCCTCTTAAAACTTTGTCCGGATAGGCATTCAGCTTGATCTCGGCTGGTTCTCCCACGCGTACGTTGGCCATGTCGCTTTCGTACACGTCACACACGATCCACACCGTAGTTAAGTCAGAAATCGTGAATGGATTCGGCGTGGAGTACGCCTGAACGAACGCCGCATTCGTCACTTCCTGATCGGTAATCACGCCGGAAACCGGGGCAAGAATATCCACAATTCCCTTTGGATCGTTGGGATCAGTGCCGAGCAGGCGAAGATGTTCTGTCGCGGTATCGAGCGTGGTCTTGGCGTCGTCTTCCGCGTCTTGCGCCACCTCCAGATCTCCTAGCGCTATGGCTCCGTGCTCGTACAGCACTTTCGCTCGATCGAATTGTTTGCGCGCAAGCAACTCATCAGAGATGGCCTTGCGATACGCGTCGAACCCTCCCGAAATATCGTCGCTGCGAACACGCAACAACACTTCGCCCTTCCTGACTGTGTCGCCCAGCCGTGCGCGGATGTCCACAATGCGGCCGGATGCAAGCGAGATCACCGGAACAGTTCGAGCGATGTCCGGAAATACTGTGCCGGTCACGAACAATTGCGACGGGGCTTGGTATTCGGCCGCTGTTGCAATCGGGTACAACTCCGGATGATCGACCGCGAAAAAGGAAACGTCCACTCCTGAAACCACCTTGGCCGGCGGCGGCGCCTCTGCATCCGCATTGACCTTATCGCTCTTGCAGCCACTCACGGCCAGCAATGCGGCAATTGCCATCAGCGTTGTTGTTGGACCAAGTGCATATCTTGTGTTTTTCATAAGATTCTCGCACCCCGTTCATTGTTTCTCTCTTGATCCAAGCGCGCTCCAATGACTTGGCTGCAGCGAACTGCCAGCTCAATGAACATTGTGCACTGCAGCTGTGTCCTTTCATGCAGCACCGAAATTGACAACAACTTCGGTGCTGCATGTTAGTGAACGCGTCGAGCCGCACTGACCGATCTCGACCTATTCAACATGGCGGTCAAAATCTGACCATCAGGGCCAGCGTAGTCACGGTTTGGTTGGTGCGCAGGTCAGGCCACCAGATAGCGGCGTTGCCTCCCACCAGACTGTTCCCAGCTCCGACGCAGTTCGATATCGCCTGAGCGAGACCGGAATTGAACTCCGCTGGGTTGCTGGTTACATAACCTATCCCGGAGGGAGCGCCGTTGGCGCATGCATACTGAGCCGGTGAGCCGTTGTTGCCGCCCGGAGGCGTGATGCCACCGTGGCCGGTCCAGTAGGGCGTGTCGGAATAGCGATAGCCAGTTTCCGCGCGGAACGTGATGTACTGGCTCGGCATGTAATCGAAGGTGATCGTGCCGTCGTGCATCTGAGCGCGATCACCCGCGTTCTCGGTGTAGTACGGGGTGCCCGAAATAGCATTGGCGCCATTGATAGGCGGCAGCAGAGTGAGATAACGGCCAGGGTTGTTCATTTGGCCGCCGCCCAGTGTTATTGCATACCGGTCCTTCTTGAACCAATAGCGGTTGTACATCATCCAGCCGGCAAACATCTGCTTGGGCAATCCGTTCTTGCTGTTGTGGCAGTTCACGCCGCCGTTATAGGTATCTGTGGTGCCTGTCTCTGGTGAGAAGCCCTTCTGGTTCAGCAGGCCATTCGTGCTGGCGAATGAGACACCTCCGCCGCCCGATTCGCAACCAAGGTCGCCGGTGATGGTAAAGGCAATCTTGTCCAACCACTTCGTCGGCCTGTCGTACACCTTGAACTGTCCGCTGTAGTCGGCATGAAAGCGCGAGCGGGTGCGAGAGCCGGACTGTTGTTCTCCGGCGTCGTCTTCGCCCAGACCGTAGTTGTTAAATACAAAGTCCAGGTACGGCTTGGGGCGCCACAATATCTGACCGCCCAACCCTGGCTTGCTGTTATACCGCGCATACGATTGCCAGCCGTTGATGAACCATGGCTCGATCTTCAGGTTTTTCGTGGGGAACCACTGCACGCGAATGCCATTGAAAAACCACGGCGTGTTCGAGGAGACGAACGAAGGCTGATACGTCCAGTTATCGGCGTTGTAGTAACTGAAAAGCCCGATGTACGAAACGAAGATGCCCGCGTCCAGGTTGAGCCCGTGGTTCACATCCCAGTGATACCCGCCCCATGCCTCTGATACGTACTTGTAAGCGTCGGCCAGATCCCACTGGCCGCGATTGGGACTGCCGTCGTTGCGCGGGGTTGTGGTTGCGAACATGCCATACATGGTTAAGAATCTGCCGCGAACATTGTCGAGCCGAAAGTCGCCGCCAAAGCTCAACTGCTCGACCTGAACCTCATCGGAGCGAAAGGTCTCCGTCGACCCGCCCAGTGTATCGTCTTCAGGATGGTTATAGTCCAGTGTGTAGTTAATGTCGGCTCTGAACTCCGGCGTAAAGTACTTGGTCGCCATTGGTGTGTCCACCACGCGCCCATTGCTGTTCAGCCAGGTCCAGTCTCCCGGAAACGGCGCTTCTTTCGTGAGTCTTTCCGCGCTGATCTCCGGGGGCGCAGGCGCAGCCGCTGGAGCTGAAGCACCCATCGGAGCTGGAGGTTCCGTCGCTTGGACATAGGCCATCGAACTGCTTTCACCTGATGCCGCCTTGCGCAACGCATTCGCGTCCTGCTCCGCTTTTGCAGCATCGCTGGTTACGTGCTGCGCCTTTAGTTCCGCTTCCAGCAGAGCAATGCGAGTTTTCATTTCGGTGATCTCTTTTATGACTGCATCTTCTTTGAGCGGCGTAACAGATGCGGAAGAATCGGGCGCGGTCGTGGTGGTTGCGTCCGTCTCTGCGCTTGAATCTGCGGGCTGCTCCGCATGGGCAGATGCCAGCAATTCCGTGGCGGACCCCGCATTCGGCGATGAGTTGGCGTTTAAAGCGTTGCTCTGGGAATAACTCTCAAGCTGCACAACAAGACCACAAATTGCGAATCCCAACGTTACGGCGGTTTTGAAGTTCTTAGTCATCGGTAGCAGACCTCCTCGACGTCGTGCGTCGCCGGTTAAAATGCTTTGGCTCTCAATGAAGTATGGCAAGCCTGTCGCTTCCGCCTACTTCACCCCAATTGTTATGCGAGGCGACGTAAAGGAGTCGCAAAGAATATGCAGTTTTTTCGAAAAGGCTAAGTCAGGATAGCGTCTAGTTAGGGGCGCTTTCCCAGGGCAGCCTGCATCACTCTAACCTCGAGTGGAAGCAGCTTAAATAGACGCTAAAGCAGACAATATAAAGAGTTCGTATGTGTTTCGCAGAAAGTTATAAGCATTGCATGAGACTTAGATAATGAAGCCGTGAAAATAGACATTTTCGGCTAATTAAAGACCTATTTAATTTAGATTCAAGTTAGTTCTAAATTGAAAATAGCAGGCCTTCCTGGCAGTTAGATGTCTTTATCTTTTCATTATCTGTTCGTTTCTAACATAAGGTTAGTCGCCGCGGCAGCTAGCCGAATAATTCAGTAATCAATACAGACAGATCGGAGATTCAGGTGATGCAAACCAAATGTGCATGGGCTCTACTGGCGCTGGCAACCTTCGCCGTTCAAGCGCAAGATACAATCTCTCTCAGTCGTCCGCTCCACCAGCTCCCTGATAAAGATGGCGTCTACTACGCGGGCCCTGAGGTCATGCCGCCCCGGCTTTTGAGTACCGTATATGTTCCATACCCCGCTGGCGTATCCCCGAAGGAGACTCAAGGCATGACCGTGCTGGCCATGGTCATTGACGTCAACGGCATTCCACAGCATATTCAGGTGCTTCACTCGCACGGCGAAGCATTCGATCAGACCGCCATCGCGGCGGTAAAGCAGTCGAGGTTTGAACCAGGCAAGTTGGCGGATAAACCTGTGCCTGTCTGGATCGACATTCGAGTTATCTTTCGCGCCAATCGCAGCCAGACCGTCCCTGAAGTACTTATCACGGAGAGAGACCTGCCTTTGCCGGATGCATCGAAGTTAGAAGATAAGCATCACAAGCCTCTGTCGTATACACCGCCCATCGCGATTCATACCGTCGATGCTGACTTTACCGATCCCTTTGCCGCGCATCCCTATGTGCAGGTGGCTTGCCAAAAGAAGTGCGCGTTCGACGTGGGTTAGGTTTTGGACTGGACAAAAAGGCCGTCGCCGCTGTCTGGCAATATAGGTTCTTTCCCGCCACCAGCAAGGGCAAGCCAATAGCCGCAAGCAAAGAAGTCATGGTTGACTTCGCCAAGTTCTGATCGCCAAAAACTCTCGCGTTCGGTCGGCCATAGATCGACGACGCTGGAACAAGGGGTTTCGGATCATCAACCCCGCAATTCTGCCTGCGGTCCCTTACCGGCCACGTGCCACAATTTCTCCATCTGCTCGAGCGAACGGCCCTTGGTTTCCGGCACAAATCTCCACATGAACAAGGCGGCAAGAATGCTCATCACACCATAGATCCAATAGGCGAACCCATGCTTGAAATGCGCCACCAGGTAGGGATTGTCATCGAGAATGGGAAATGACCAACTAACAAGATAGTTGGCGATCCATTGCGCCGCTACAGCCACGGCCATAGCCTTGCCGCGAATCTGATTGGGGAAGATCTCACTTAGCAAAACCCATGTAACTGGTCCCCATGAAACGGCAAAACCGGCAGTGTAGACCAGCATGGCTACCAGCGCGATCATGCCCTTGCCGCCGAGCCAAAAGCTCGCGCCCAATGTAATCATACTCACCGCCATCACCAGCGCTCCGATGATTTGCAGCGGCTTGCGGCCGAAGTGATCCACGCTCAATACGGCAACCACGGTGAAAATCAGATTGACCGCGCCCACAATAATCGTTTGCAGCAGCGAGGCATTGGTCGACATGCCCATGCCTTTGAAAATATCCGTCGCATAATACAGCACGACATTGATGCCGACGAATTGCTGAAACACCGACAGCGTGATGCCGATCAAAATCAGCATCGCGCCAAAGGATAGCATTTTGCCGGAGTGATGCTCGCTAAGCGATGCGCGGATTTCGGAAAGTTCCTGCTCGCATTCTTTCGGTGTCACCAGCTTGGACAGCACGGCGCGCGCGCCACTTTCATTTCCCTTCAGCATCAGGAAGCGCGGGGTCTCAGGGACAAAGAACAGCAGCAGCAGAAAGAGGGCCGCGGGGATGGTGCCAGAGAGAAACATGTAGCGCCAGCCAATGGTGTTGAGCCAGGCATCGCCGCTCCCCGTTTTTGAGATTCCGAAGTTGACGAAGTAGATCACCAGCATGCCGAAGATGATCGCGAATTGGTTCCATGCCACCAGATTTCCCCGAACCTTGGGCGGCGCAATCTCCGCGATATACATCGGGGACAACATAGAAGCCAGTCCCACGCCAATGCCGCCAAGGATACGGTAAATGACGAAGCTCGCCATGTATCCGGGTCCGCCATGGCCGATGGGCGCAAACGGAAACTCCGGCGCGGCGGCGCCCAGCGCGGAGAGCAGAAAGAGCACGGCTGCAATCACCAATCCGCGCTTTCGCCCGATGTGTGTGCTTACCCAGCCGCCAACCAGTCCGCCGAAGATGCAGCCGATCAGCGCGCTCGAAACCACAAATCCAAGCAGCGAATTCGCGGCATTGGCTTGGGTGGCGTTGGTCAGATCCGTGAACCGCGGATCAATGAAATAAGCCTTCAGACTGCCCACTGCTCCGTTGATTACGGCCGTGTCATATCCAAAAAGCAATCCCCCCAGCGTGGCGATGAGGGTGAGTAAAACGACGTACGGATTCAGTCGCGACATAAAGTTCCTAAATACTACGGGTGGACTTACGTTGACACATGCCAATCGTTGTTCAGTGCGCCAGGGCAACACGAACATCTCTCTCCCGCACTGACAGAATAGTAGAGAAGTCTTTGTCGCTCCCGATTGCGGAAAATCGCTTTACTGGAATAATAGCCTATCCGATCAATGGTCGAACAATACTAGTCCGGCGACAGACCGTTGACCCGCACCCCGATGGCTCATCTTCGACAGCTGTGAATGAAGGAAATAACCTGATCGCTGATTTTTCGTGAGCTGACCAGACGCCCAGGCGCTTCATTCTTGACGGTAATCGAGTCACTTTATCTCGTGGCGCATCGCAAAGCGCAGGGTCCTCCAGCAATGCGATAATGGTGGCAGGACCCAGGAAATAGAACGGCGCGCAACGCAAGTATGAATCTACCCAACTCCATCACGATGAGCCGCATAGTCATGATTCCGCTCCTGCTGTGGATCTTGACGCCGCACTTTCCCTGGCATGCCTATGGTGCGCAGGAGATTACGGCCTCGGTGCTCTTCGTGTTAGCCTCCATCACCGATGGCCTGGACGGCTACCTGGCCCGCAGTCGCCACCAGATTACGACCATGGGCATGTTGCTTGACCCCCTGGCCGATAAGATCATGGTGACCAGCGCACTGGTTGCCTTGGTGGTGTATAGCCCGCAGGTGGTCAAGGTTTGGATGGTGGTGGTCATCATCGGACGCGAGTTCCTCATTAGCGGCCTGCGTTCCATCGCGTCTTCCGAAGGCTTCACCATCGAGGCGAGCGATCTGGGAAAACTAAAGACCGTCATCCAGATTATCTGCGTGGTCTCTGCCATTTTGGCGCATCAGTGGTACCAGTGGCAGTTCGGCTTTCTCATTGTACCGGTCAAGTGGATCGCCGTAGCCGCCATCTATTTCACGCTGCTGGTCTCTACTATTTCGGCGATCGATTATTTTGTCGGCTTTTGGAAGAAGATTGACCACGCCAGCAAGGATAGCCGCAAAAAGTCCTTTGTCCTCACCCGCCGCAAGAAAGCAAGCGTTCCCACCGGCACACAGTGAACGCGGCGCACCGCAACTCGCACCCGAGCCCGTGTGCGACAATCCTCAACAGACCGCTTTTTCCTATGCGACTCTCTCCAAATCTTTTACTCGGCGCTGTTGGATTGGTTTTGGCTTCTATGGCCGGGGCGCACGCGCAGTCGCAGTTCGGCCCCCGGCTCTCGCCCACGGTTCCGCTGGTACTCGCTGGCGGCACACTGCTCGACGTGACCGACTGGGGCGGCTCGGCGAAGGACCTTCCTGATGCCGTCGTCATTGTGCGCGACGGCCGCATTACCGATGTTGGCTCGCGCATGGCGGTCTCTATCCCCAAAGGTGCGCGCGTCATCGATTGCACTGGCAAGTTTCTTATTCCAGGATTGATCGACGGCTTTGCCGGGGTGAATTCACAGGGCCAGGCCGACGCGTATCTGTATATGGGTGTTACAACCGTTGTGGCCGTCAGCGATGCCCGCCGCGGAGTCATCGACCTTGCCGCCTCGCCCGCGCCCCACCTCTACCTGATGGATTCGATCGGCTCGACTGACAACTGGAGCCTCTTAGCCAAACGCCCGGAGTGGGCTCTGAAGCTTCGGGAAGGCCCTCATCGCGCCGAACTGAGCCCAGACGATACCCTCCGCCAACTCGCCGACACCGCCCGGCTGGGAACACGCGCCGTCTGGCTCGGCCACAACATTACCGCCGCCAATGCTCAGTGGATGATGGCCCGCGCCCGCCAGATGGGCCTCGCCACCTATGGCGAGTTCGTCGCCACCCCCTACCGCGTGGGCATCGAGGCTGGCGTGGATGTGCTGGTCCACATGGGCCGCTATGAACTGGGCTTCGTTCCCGACGAGCTACAGCGCCCGCTCGTCGAAGACCCCGAAGGCCCACCTGCAACCACAGCCTACGACTATGCCGAGCGCTTGCCTACCACTGATCTCCATGTGCGCAGTTACGCTCACTTCGTGGCCAGCCACCACGCCGCGCTCATGCCCACTTTCAGCATTTACTACGCGCAACTGCCTTCACATCGTAATCTGTGGAAGGAGCCTGTGGCCAGGTTGCTCGACCCCAACCGCGTATTCGACCACGCCGATACCGCCACCGGCGAGATGGACTATCCGCTCACCCTCTCCTACTGGACGCGCCACCTGCCCGCTCCCACCCAGCGCTGGATGGAGGAGAGCCTGCGCAAAAAGGCGGACCAGTCCGCCCTGCGGCTGTGGCATATCAATGAGATTCTGTTTTCTGCCAATCCACACTATTTGGCCGCTTCAGGCGCGCCGTTGCGTGGTTCCTTGCCCGGCATTTCCATGCACACCGAGCTGGAACTGATGGTTCGCCTGGGCCTTTCCCCCCGCGAGGCCCTGGCCGCAGCCACCAACAACTACAGCCTTCAGTTCGGATGGACCGAACTCGGCCAAATCGCTCCGGGCCGCCGCGCTGACATCCTGGTCCTCGACGCCGATCCCACCCAGAACATTTGGAACGCCCGCCGCATCTCCGGCCTCGTCATGGATGGCAATGTGATCGATCGCGAAAAACTGCTGAATGGCAGGCACTGAGACTGTCCCGTCCAGCCAAGTGGCCGCTCCGCAAGCAAAACTCCTCCATATCGGTTAACGTAGGAGATAGCAGGCGGTTTCATGCAGGTTCTTTCACGACCATGAACGATCACCCATCTCAGTCGCTCTCCAAGCCGCCGCAGCGCAATCAATGGCTCATTCTTATTGCGGCATTCAAATTCGTTCAGGCCCTCCTGTTTGTAGCCGTCGGTGTCGGCGCCTTTAGGCTGCTCCATAAAGATGCTGGCGATGAGCTGACCAAAATAGCCGAACATCTGCGATTCAACCCCGAATCGCATTTCGTCAACCTCATCCTGAAGTACGCGCCGCTCGTCAACGATCGTATGCTCATGCGGATTGGCGCGGTAGTCTTCATCTACGCAGGCCTCGACCTGATTGAAGGAACCGGCCTCTATCTTGAAAAGGCCTGGGCCGAGTGGTTCACCCTGGCTATCACCGCATCGTTCTTGCCCTTGGAAATATTCGAGGTCATGCGCCGCGTGACCCCCATGCGCGTTAGCTTGCTGCTGATCAATGCATTGGTCGTCGTCTATCTCTTGAAGCTCGTGATCGATCGCAGGCGGTGGAAAAAGCAGCTGTCTGCGAACAAGAAACAATAAATTCGCCTTCTATTCGCCTTATATCATGAGAAGAGTTCACGCAAGGCCAAAATTAATTTCGAGAATCAAGAAAGTAAACTACCTCTATTACTAGTGGTTTCAGTTATACAAGTCGCAATATAGTGTGGTTTTGCTCGTCTATAGACTCCCTCCAACCGATTCCGATCCACAAACTTCTCAAAAACAACGTTTTCCACCTATCGCGCAGGCGCATTTTGCGCGATACTGGGTCAGGAAGGGGCAAAAAGGGCCAGTACGGGCCAATTCTTTGGGCCGACTGAAACCTTCCACCCGGATGAAAGCAGCAAATGACAGATGGTCCTGAATTCAACCCGAACGGCGAACCAGATGCCTCCATGGAGGTTGCTGGCGGAACCGTGGGAGTTTGGGACGATCTGCAAGTTGGGTTTAGCGGCAACCCAAAAGCAAAGTTGGATGACCGCGGTCGTCTGAAATTGCCTGCCGAGTTCAAGGCCTTTGTCGAAAAAAAGTATGGCAAAGACTTCAATGCATTCTACATCGTCAGCCGCGAGGGCGAGGACGCTGAAATTTATCCCATGCCGGAGTGGCAGCAGCACCTGGCCAAGGTCTTCCAGATGCCCAAGAGCCTTCCGGCGCGCAAAAAGCTGCTCGAGCGGTACTCGCTCTACGGCGACCGGGCCGACATGGACCCTCAGGGCCGCCTGCTCATGCCTGAGGAACTCCGCAACGCTGGCATGGTGAATGTGGACGTGAAGGTCTCCGGCGAGGGAACTCTGCTGAGAGTGAAGAGTCTGATTCGTTTGCGGGAGAGCGTGAAGGCGAGCCAGTTTAGCGCCGAGGAAGTGGATTCACTCACCGAGCACGATGTGTAACTCGTGCTCACAAACACCCCCCAGGGGGAGCGCATGACAAATCCAAGACATGCGCCAGTTCTTTTTCAAGAAGCGATTGATCTTCTTCGGGTACGCGCCGGCGGAACGTATGTGGATTGCACACTCGGGCTTGCCGGGCACGCAGTCGGGATAGCAAAGCTGCTGGGTGCCGAAGGGCACCTCATCGGTTTTGACCGGGATCCTGAAGCGTTGGCCCTGGCGAAGGAAAAGTTGGACGAAGTGAGCCGGGAGTTAGGCAGTCAGGCGCCGCGAGTTACTTTGATCGGCGAGGCTTTCAGCTCGGCAGCAAAGCATTTGCAGCCCGCTTCGGTGGATGGATTGCTGGCCGACTTTGGAGTCAGCAGCCTGCAACTGGACGAGGCGCAAAGAGGATTTAGTTTCATGGCGGATGGGCCGTTGGATATGCGCATGGATACGCGCTCCGGAACTACCGCCGCACAAGTGGTGAATGAGGCGAGCGAACGTGAGTTGGCGGATCTCATTTACGAATACGGAGAAGAAAGGAGGTCGCGGAGAATCGCCAGAGCCATTGTTCGCGGGCGGCCAGTCACAACCACCGGGCAGTTATCCCGGATTGTAGCTTCAGCCGCCCCGGCAATGAAACAGGCGCACATTCATCCGGCAACCAGAACTTTTCAGGCGCTTCGTATTTATGTCAATCGCGAGTTGGATGAGATCAAGGCATTGCTAGAGGCCGCCCCAAAATTGCTTAAGCCCTCCGCAAGACTTGTAGTCATCAGTTTTCACTCGTTGGAAGATCGCATCGTGAAAGACAGCCTGCGCGAAGGCGCGCGGCAGGGAATCTGGGAAATTCTCACAAAGAAACCGGCAACGGCCGGAGAAGAAGAGTTGGATCGCAACCCGCGTTCGCGGAGCGCAAAGTTGAGAGCGGCAGAAAGAGTAGCTTCCAGTCGCTAGTTTGATTTTTTCGGTACGGGCATTTACGGCTATCATCGATTTTTTTGTTTTGCAAAGAAGGAATCAATCAATTGAGCGCGGCTAGAAGCTAGACGCTAGCAGCTAGTAGCACGGGGAGGACAACATGGCGGCATGTGCAACCACATATTTCGAAGCGGGCAGAAGCTGGAGCGCGCGGGTCGATGAGCGCAACGCTGAGTTGATGGCGCAGCAGGCCTCGCGCCGCCGTGGCACTCGCACGCCTGAGTTTTACTTTCCCAAAAGCTTTGACAACAGCCGCCTGGTGAAGGCGCCCGATCCGGCGCGTGCCCGGCAGATTCGCCTTTTCTCCGCGGCCATGACCATCCTCTTTTCGTTGACCATGATGTATGGCTTGCAGCACTTCAGCGCCATCGAGAGCGGTTACCGCGTCGAGTCAGAGAAGCAGGTCCGCGAGCAGTTGCGCGAAGAGAATCGTCAATTGCGGCTCTCCGAGGCGCAGCTCACTCAGCCTGATCGCATCGATAGAATGGCTCGCGAACTGGGCCTGGCCGAGCCGCAGCCCGGACAAATGGTTCATCCCGCCGCCGCTTCCGACGCCTCAGCTCCGGCGCTTGCGCAAGCGGTTCCTCCAAAAAGTAGCTTCTAGCTTCTAGCCTCCGCGAGCGGAATGCGGCAGGGATCCCCAAGCAAGTAGCTAAAAGCTAGAAGCTAGTAGCTAGCAGCTAAATGCGGAGCCAGTGCCCATGCCGTCCACCGTTCGACCCAGTTGGAACCACAACACCGCGCCGCGCGTCATGCCTCTCAAGCTCGGGCGCTTCTGGCTTATCTGTTTCTTCTTTCTCGGCTGGGCCATCCTGATTGCCTCTCGCCTCTTCTGGCTTCAGGTGGTGCGCCACGGCGAATTTGTTGAGCGCGCGCAAAAGCAACAGCAGCGCACATTCGAAGTAGCTCCTCGTCGCGGCATTCTCTATGACCGCAAACTGCGCGAGCTTGCAATTACCGTTCAGGTCGATTCGATCTTTGCAGTCCCTACCGAAATCGACAATAAGCAGGCAGCCGCAAGTGCCCTCGCCGCTATCGTCCATACCGACCCTGACGACGCGCAGACCACCGAAGATCAAATTGCCGCGCGCATCGTAGCCGGCCACAGCTTTGCCTGGATCGCGCGGCGCGTCACAACAGAGACTGCGGCCCGCGTCAAAGAGCTGATCGCGTCCGGCGCACTCAAAGGCATTTACTTTCAAAAAGAGTTTCAGCGCTTCTATCCAGACAACCAGATCGCCGCGCAGGTGTTGGGCTACGTCGGTCTGGACGACAATGGCCTGGGTGGCCTGGAGCAGAAGTTCGAGCCGCGGCTGCACGGCGTTCCGGGGCGCATGTATACCGCCATGGATGCGCGCCGCCACGTGCTCGGCTCTACTGAAAGCGAACCCCAGCCGGGTCAGAACCTGGTGCTCACCATCGACGAGAATATTCAGTTTCTTGCCGAGCGCGCGCTCGATCACGCCATGCAGAAAACCCATGCAGCCAACGGCACCGTCGTCGTGCAGGACGTGCATACCGGCCAGATTCTCGCGCTTGCCATTCGTCCCACCTTCAATCCGAACCAGTTTCGCCGCACCACGCCAGAGCTCTTGCGCAATCACGCCGTCAGCGATGTGTACGAGCCCGGCTCGGTCTTCAAGCTGGTCACCTACTCAGCGGCGCTCGAGCAGCACCAGACCACACCTGATGACATGATCGACTGCCAGGGCGGGCAAATCACACTCGCCGGCCGCGTGATTCACGACAATCAAGGCGAACACATGGGAGTGGTTACAGTCCACAAGGCGCTCGAAGAATCAAGCGACGTGGCAGCGGTCAAGCTGGCGCTCAAAGTAGGTCCGGACCGCTTCTATCAATACATCCGCGACTTCGGTTTTGGCTCCCGATCAGGCGCGGAGATGCCCGGCGAGACGCGCGGTTTGCTCCGCCCGGTAAGCAAATGGAACGGCTCGTCCATCGGCTCCATCGCCATCGGGCAGGAGGTCGGCGTCACTCCAATTCAGCTTGTCACCATGGTTTCGACGATTGCCAACGGCGGAGTCTATCTCCCGCCGCGCGTGCTCATGCCGGGTCAGGTTGACGGCGGCGCCAATGGAAAAGCATTGGTCGGTCCGGCACCGCTGAGCAGCGAACTGCCCAACCCGCTGCCTGCCGGCGCGCATCGCGTTCTCTCCACCATGACTGCGGCCCAGATGCGCAAAATGATGGAGGGCGTGGTCCTCTACGGCACTGGCAAAGAGGCGCAACTCAACGGCTACTCCTCCGGCGGCAAAACCGGCACGGCGCAAAAGATCGACCCGGCCACGCATCTCTACTCGAAAACCATGCACATCGCCTCGTTTGCCGGCATCGCTCCGGTCAATAATCCGGTGATCGCCGTAGCCGTCATTCTGGACGACCCTAAGGGCAGTTACTATGGCGCTGCTGTCTCCGCCCCAGTCTTTGCCGAAGCAGCACAGCAGATCCTCGAATATCTCGCCGTGCCGCACGACATCGATGTGCGCCAGCCCCGCGCTCCATCCAAAGCCGACCTGCACATGGCAGAAGACGATGCACCCGAACATACAGGCGACATCAGCGCACTCTACGCCGCGGTCAACGATCTACCCAGCGACGA